>Ga0209773_10000004_pt1 | contig 78995 bp, 68 predicted proteins | sample BogFormECP14_OM1_FD_188244 | JGI IMG/M metagenome (GOLD analysis project Ga0209773, IMG submission 188244) | Bog forest soil microbial communities from Calvert Island, British Columbia, Canada - ECP14_OM1 (SPAdes) (version 2) | ecosystem: Environmental > Aquatic > Freshwater > Wetlands > Bog ... | reverse complement strand
CTGAGCATGTCCCGCGTTTCATCCGCCGTAAGCGCCCGTTCCGGCAGAATCTGCGCAAGGTTTTCTTCGGCAAATTCCATCACGAGGTAGAGCAGATCGTTGCCGTCAATCTGGCAACGCCCGCCGTCCAGCAATTTCAATAAATTGGGATGGGATAGCCCGGCGGCAGCCTCCCATTGTGAGATTTGCAGGTTGGCGGTCGCGGGATCAGCGGGCACCAATTTGATCGCCGCTTTTTGCTTCTCGCCTTCACCGTGCTCCGTCAGGAACACCGCGCTGTGTTCGGAGCCCCCTAGGAATTTCAGCAAGGGGAAAGTCCCGTCGACGATTTGGCCTTCCCACTGTTTCGTGGCCTCGGTCATGTGACACCTCCGCCAGACCGCTCAATTTTCACAAGTCTAGGCATTTCTCCCAGGAAAGGGAAACTGGCTGGAGAACTACATACTACCAATACTGCCTGACCTTTCAACTGCCCCTCAGACCAGTAGTTTTTTGCGATTCCAATCAGATACTCTGGCGGTGTTCACAGGACTCCATACCCAGCTTGGGGAGAGCAACCGTGTTCTGCGACCGCTGTGGCCTAAATTTTCTGCCGAAACAATCCGTCTGCACCCGCTGCAAGCGTGTGCCGACGCGCTACTGGTTCCAGCTCATGAGCCTGGTCACTCTGCTGGTAGCCGTAGCGTGTAACGGTCTCGTAGCCCTGTTGCTGCTCCCTCGCTACGCCACGTCGCCCAACTCAAAATTCATCTTTCGCGCCTGGTGGTGGTTTGATCAGAAAGCCGCCCTCTACGGCTGGGTCCTTTTCGCAGTCGCCCTTCTCGCCTGGGACTATTTCGTCTGGAAAGAAGCCCGTCCAAAGGTCAAAGGCTGGTTCACACGCAAACTGCTGACCCTCTCTCTTGCCGCAGGCGTCGCCCCCATGATCCCGTGGTGGATTCCAGCAGGCCAACCCCCCGGCGAATTCCTCTCGATGATCAGCAAATACCCTGGCCTCCCCGCAATCCTGGCTTGGGCAGTAGTCCTGGTCGTCTCCGTCCTCCTCTGCATCGACGCAGAGTCCCGCGACTACCTCCTGGGCCACGGTCGCCTCCTCAGCGTAGTCAGCACCGCCGCTCTCCTCCTGGTCCTCAGCCTGACCATCGTCGGCTGGTCCATGACCTTCTGACACCCGAACACAACTACGCCTACGCGGCACCGATAAGACATTTAGAATCAACACTTACGAATCCATCCGCGTCAAGTGCTGCGTTGTTAAGGGATTAGGCCGCGCGGGCACCCCTTCATTTTTGTAAGTGTTGCATTTAAAGGAGTTAGCCGAGCTGTAGGCTCCCCCCAAAATACGAGCAGAAGGGCACGACGTGTCGTGCCCCTACACTTGCTTCGACCCAGAGCACAAACCTCTACTTCCCCCGCGACATCGCCAAAAACAGCGTCATGTATCGTTTGAGTTTCTGCGTGATCAGGAAGTTTTCCTTCACGTGCTGATGCCCATGCTCGCCCAATTTCGCCGCAATTTCCGGGTGGGACAACAAGAACCGAATTTGATAAGCGGTCCCTTCCACCGAGTGCGCCAAAAGCCCGGTATGCTTGTGGATGACCTGGACGGGAATCCCCCCCACCGCGGAAGCCACCACCGGTTTCTTCTTCCAGAGCGCCTCGGAAACGGTCAACCCAAATCCCTCGCGCAGGCTTTTTTGAATCACGACGGTGGACGCGCGCTGAAGAGCGTTCACTTCCAGTGGAGCCCATGCCGGCAGTTCGATAACGTGAATATCCGGGTCGCCGTCCGCTTCGCGCAGCACTTCCTTCAGCACCACAGCCCCTTCCGGATCATCCGAAGCCCCGCCGCCGGCCAGCACCAGCTGGCAGTCGAAATATCGCTTCACGATACGATAAGCGCGAATCACGCCGACCGGATCTTTCAGCCGGTCGAATCGCGAAATCTGCGTCAGTATGGTCCGATGCGGATCGATCTGGTAGTGCGCAAGGGTCTGAACGATGAACTTACCGTCAAGGTCGCGGTTTTTCTCGGAAAGGGGGTCGATCGCCGGATAAAAAAGATACTGCGGGATGGGCAGTTCGCGCGAAAATTCCGGCGAGGAAAACATCGCGGCATCGTAGCGCGCCACGAATTTCTCCAGAAAATCCCACACCGCGCGATGGGGGTGAGACAGGTCGATGTGGCATCGCCAGGCCCAGTGGTTCCCGTTTTTCTTACGCCCATCGATCAGCGCCACCGGCTGCGGATCGTGGATGATCACGAATTCGGCGTCGAGCGGAAGCCGCGCGCGATTCCGTTCGTTGCACGCCAGAAAAATCTCGAAGTCCTTTGGGTCCGCATGATAAGGAGCGCCATGCAGCGCGTTGTGAAACGATTTTGTAACGCCATAAAAATCGTCGCCGCCGGTCATCACGTCCCAGCGCACGTTCAGATCAAGTTCCTCGGCAAGCGGCAGCAAACGGGTCAGAATCTCCGCCACTCCGCCGCCCACCGCAGTCGAATTAATCATCTCGATGCTGCGCCCCCGCAACGGTTTCGCAAGCACTCGAAGCTCGTCGATCTCTCCTTCGCCGAGCAGCGCGGCATAGTCCTCCAATGGAATTCGAGTGGCGATGGCTACTTCGCTCATCCAATTCTCCTTTCGCGATCGATCAGGCGCAGCACTTTCTCCCGCGCGCTGTCGAGTGTGTTCGTGTAAATGTCAATGTGATTGACGTTGTCCGCCAGCGTATTGAGGCCGAGTCCATCGGCGAGCCAGTGGGAAAAGTCGTTGGTTTGCAGTTGCAGCCGCAATCTCGAGGAAATGAAATGGAAATAAAAGGACGCGTGGCTCAAATGCACGATGCCGTCGCGAAATTCTTCCAGCGTCCGCGCCGTGCGCCCGAAAGGCAATGTGACTTCGACACTTTCACAAAAGTAGAAGCGTTCCAGCGCCGTTTGCCGAGAAAACTCCGGATGGGAAGCGCAGTAATCGCCAACAACACGGCACAAGTCGCCACGCAGCGCCGCGATCGAAACATAATCGCGGACGTCCAGCGTGGCCAACTGCTCGGCCAGGTCTTCGCGATTGGCATCCGCGTGGGCCCACTGCGCGAAGTCGTTCGAGAATCCTTCCGTCAAAAAATGGTGGCTGCCCAGCGTTTGATACGTGTGATGAAAGATGGAAGCATCGCTGCAATGCTGCATTCCGGAGAGAAACTCCGTCAGCGTGCCCGCGGACTGGTTGCCGATGCGCGTCAAGTAGGAAACCGTGAAAAACTCGAACGGCCTTTCTTCTGTGTTCATGCGAGTACTTTCTCCTGTTCGCGCTTACCGCCTGGTCACGAAATTTGCGGCACCTCGGCGCGCTCCGGCGCGTCAATGCGAATCTCCGTCAGGTCCGAAAGCAGGTGAGCGGCCCATCGGTAGACGTTGTGCTCCCGGACGGTCGAACGCATGCGCTCCATGCGTCGGACCTGCTCTTCCTCGGACATCTCCAGCGAGCGATGAATCGCTTCCGCAACCTGATGCACGTCGTACGGATTCACGAGCAACGAGTCCGGCAGTTCGTGCGCCGCACCCGCAAACGTGCTCAGGATAAGCACCCCGCGCTGGTCCTCGCGCGCCGCGACGAATTCTTTAGCCACCAGGTTCATGCCGTCGTGCAGCGATGTCACCAGGCACAACGAAGCGGCCCGGTAATACCGCGCGATTTCCTCATGCGAGTGATGTTTCTTCAGCAGCACGATGGGCTTCCAGCGCCCGGCTTGGAAACGTGCATTGATGCGGTCCGCTTCCGCGCTGACTTCATCCAGGAAATGTTTGTACCGGCTGATCTCGGTGCGGCTCGGCGCGCCAATCTGCACAAACGTGAACCGGTGTTGGTAAGCCGGATATAGATCGAGAAAATGCTCGATGCCGTGGAATCGCTCGATAATTCCCTTCGTATAATCCACGCGGTCGACGCCCACGCCAAGCAAGCTGCCCTCGATGCCGAGTTCGCTGCAAAGCGCCGCGCGCTCTTCTCCCGCGTTTCGCGGCGATTCGTTGACCGCTGCGTGGCCATTTTCCGGAAACGCCACGCTGATCGGATATGGCCGCACGCGCGTGACGTGCCCCTGGCGGTTGACCGCGAAGCGGTCCCACTCGGTCAGCGCTTCCAGCGCGCGATCCACCGTCTCGAGAAAATTGTTGCAATGCGATTGGATATGAAAGCCGATCAGGTCCGCGCCGAGAAGCCCGTCCACCACTTCCCGCTGCCACGGACAAATCCCGAATACTTCCGCATTGGGCCACGGGATGTGCCAGAAAATCGCCACGCGCGCATCCGGCCGCGCGTCCTTGATCATTCGCGGGAGCAGCGCGAAGTGATAGTCCTGCGCCAAAAGTATCGGAGACTCCGTGCCTTCCATTTCCTGCAAGACGGCATCCGCGAAGCGCCGGTTCACGCGCTGGTAATGCACCCAATCTTCCGGACGAAACACCGGCCGGGTATGCGCTACATGGCAAAGCGGCCAGAGCCCTTCGTTCGCAAAACCCTGGTAGTAACCTTTTTCTTCTTCATTGCTGAGCCACACGCGCCGCAGCGTGTAGCTCGGATGATCCGGCGGCACGCGCTGATGGTCATACGAATCGGAAAATTCGCGGTCCGCGCTTCCGGAACCATGAGCGATCCAGGTGCCGTCGCAAGCCACCAGCACCGGCTCAATCGCCGTCACTACGCCGCTCGCCGGAACGATGATCCCGATGGAATGGTCTTTTTCGTTGTAAACGTTGAGATACGGCTCGCGGTTCGAGACCACGAAAAGCGGCTTCTCCTGCAGCTTGTTTCGCAGGCTCACACGCAGCCGTTCGGCGGTCCAGACGGACGCATTCGTATCGCGCAACCGCGCTTCCTCCTCCGCAGTGGCTCGCGCCGCGTTCAGATCTTGCGCAAGGTGCGTCACCTCCTGGTGCAGTTGGTCGAAGATTTCTCCCTGCGGCGCCATCGGCGGAGCATGAGTCTCCCCGGTTCGCAGGCTTTGCAGCCACTTTGCCGTCCGCGCCAACGGCGTCGTCAAATTCCACCGCACCAGCACAATCGCCAGCCCGCTGATGAGAACCGTTTGGATCACCGCGGTAAAAAGAGCGTCGCGCAGCGTGTGCTGCACCTCTGTGTCGATATAACTTGTATCGTGAAACAGCGCCAGCGTCCCCGCAGCTTGTCCGTCGCGATGAAGCGGCAACGCGAAGATGTGCATGGGGTCCAGAGTTTTTTCATCCGCCCCCGCGGATGCGGGGATGGCCATGAATTCGCCATACCCCGCATCCTGTTGTGCAACGCGCGTTGCAAGGGCCGGGCGTTTTTGGAACTCTTCACGAAGCCCAGCGGTAATTGCGATCGCCGTACCGTCTAGATCATAGACGGCAACGCCCTTCAAATGTTCTCGCTGTCCAAAACGCGCCACGAGCCGTTGCAGATTTTTATTTGGCCCGTGGTCCAGCAGCGGCTCGACGCTTTCCTGGAGACTTTCTCCAAGAATTTCCGCCCGCCGCGAAAGATCATTGCGCAGGTTGCGCCTTTCCGTACGCACCTGGTATCCCGCAAAAAGCAGGGACACCACCGCTACGCTGACGATCAAGGGCAGGATAATCTTCAGAGTCGTGCGCATCAGGACTCCTCGAATACCGGAGCGAGCAATACCGCACCGGGCTGGGTCGGGCGGAGAAAGGAACTAAAACTTCATGCTAAGGAAACTACGAAGCTTCAATAAGGACTAATGCCGGAGGCTGGGGTTACGACAACGTGAACGGCGATGTTTTTGCCGCTGTCCGAGCGATACTCTACCATGGCTTGCGCTCCGACAGTCAGTCTGCCTTCCACTCGTGTTTTGTCGTCAACCAGGAACTGCACGACCGACGCTGCCTGATTGTCCTTGGGAGACATACTGATTTCGAAAGCCGCATCGCCCACCGACGCGATCTTTCCGCTCACGGACTGATTCTCCGGCGCGGAGTCCGTCCGATACCCAGCCTCCTGACGAGGCAGGGGTTGAGCAAACACAGCTAAGGTGAAGCAGGTCATAAATAGTGTGGCCAAAGAAAGAATGGTGCGGAATCTCATGAAATCTCCTCCGATATGATTTCGACCGGGACTTCAAGAAGGGCACGAAATGAGCCAAACTCGGAGAAACTTCCGAAACGCCGCGTAAGTTGCCTTGTGTCAACAAGATATGCGCTGAGAAGGGGAAGCCCAAGTAAAATCCATCTCGTACTAGTCCTGTGAAATTCTTGCTTACTGATCGATTTGGGCATTCTCGCTTCTACAGGCTTCTACTGATGTCCCGAAGTGCACATTGCCCGATCTCTTGCCGCCGAAATCCCTGCTTGCCCGGATCGTACCCACAGTGAAAGCGACCCACGTACAGGAAGGCCGGAGACGGAATCTGCCTTAAGGAGTTCGGCCTTCGGGTCATGCGCAGCGGACAAAAGTGCAAGCAAGGGATGTGTCAGGAACAGATCTGCTATTTCTTAGAGTCGTTCCCACTCGGAGCGGAGCAGACGAGGTCGAGCTGCGATGAGTCTAGCTGGGGGAAAACGGATCGGATCGAAAGACCCTCACGCTTAGAAATCACCGGGCGAGGGGCGGAATACTCACTAGCGAAGAGCGTCGCTTCTCCATTTCTGGCTGAGCCACAACACGAGAGGTAGACACGGAGGGGAAAACACAAAGGGGCGAAGACTTACCGAACTTCACGGTCCATAGAGCGTCATTTGATTTCGCCTACGATTTCAAGTACTAGAGCCACCCCTTGCAAAACTGGGAGCAAATTTGTCAGAATCCGCCGCGCTTCCTTGACTTGCTGGGCGCGCGACTCAATAATGTTAAAGCATGAGTGTTAGCGCCGGAGGCATTCAAGACGTGTTCCTCGATGTAAAGGATCTCGCGGTTCGCAAGCTGCGCATCCGGAAGAGCTTTGCTCCGGGCAGCATCGATTTCCATACGTCCGAGGTCAAACAGGCAGCGCCGCTGGAAGTGACCGCTACGGCCGAGTTGCTCGAAGGCCAGATTCGCATTGAGGGCCAGCTCGAGACCAAGATTGAGATGGTCTGCGCGCGCTGCCTAGAGCCCGTTATCGAAGACGTGAACCGCTCTTTCGACCTGTTTTACGCGCCGCTGCCCAAAGGCGCCAAGCCGAAAGAAGACCGGCTGAAGGATGACGATACGGAAATTGCTTTTTTTGAGGGCGATGGCCTCTTTCTGGCGGATGTGTTGAGAGAGCAAGTTATTCTCGCCCTTCCGCTGAAGGTCATCTGTCAGAGTGATTGCCGCGGATTGTGCCCCAATTGCGGTGCTAACCTGAACCACGAGGAGTGCCGCTGTGAGACCCACGCGTCGGACCCGCGTCTGGCTCCCCTCGCGCGCCTGAAGCAGGACTGGCTGAAAAAACAATAGTTTTCAGGGCCAAAAGCCCATAGAATCCGCCCACTGGGGCGGGAACGAGGAGTATTACTATGCCTAACCCAAAAAGACGGCATTCGAAACGACGGACGAGCACACGGCGAGCCCACGACTTCCTGGAGAAGCCGGCGCTCGGCGAATGCCCGCATTGCCATGAGACCAAGCAGCCGCACCAGGCTTGTCCTCATTGCGGCTACTACAAGGGCCGCGCCGTGCAAGACAAGTCCGCCTGACGCTGCACAATTTCTTCCCGGTTCATTCTTGGAAGTAGCGGTCGGAATAATCCGATGATCACTATCGCTGTGGACGCCATGGGCGGTGACAACGCGCCCCGCCCCGAGGTCGAAGGCAGTGTGCTGGCTGCCCGGGAGTTGGGCGTTCGCGTGATGCTCGTTGGGCAGCCAAATGTGGTGCGCGCGGAGCTGGCCAAACACGCTGCGCCGAATTTGCCGATCGAGATTGTTCCGGCAAGCGAAGTGATCACCATGCAGGATCACCCGGCTCAGGCGTTTCGGCGTAAGAAGGATAGTTCCGTGCATGTCGCCGCGCGGCTGGTGCGCGAAGCCAAGGCCGATGGGCTGGTCAGCGCGGGAAACACGGGCGCGGTCATGACTGTTGCGCGATTTTTGCTTGGCACGCTGGAATCCGTGGATCGCGTGGCCCTCGCGGCGCCTTTTCCAAACGCCAAGGGCGGCGTCTCCGTGCTGCTGGATGTGGGCGCAAACGTGGATTCGAAGCCCGAGCATCTGGTGCAGTTCGCGGTGATGGGCGAAATTTATTACCGGGCAACTTTCGGGAACCGCAAGCCGCGGGTTGGCCTGTTGTCGGTGGGAGAAGAAGAGATTAAGGGCAATGAACTTACGCGCGAAGTTTATACGCGTCTAAAGAAGCTTCCGGTGCATTTTGTGGGCAACGTGGAAGGCGGCGATCTTTTTTCCGGCGACGTGGACGTGATTGTGAGCGACGGCTTTGTGGGCAATATCGCGCTGAAAATCTGCGAAGGGCTGGCGGTTCAGATTTTTGGGTTACTGAAGAAATCCATTCAAAGTTCGCTGGCGTCGCAGGTAGGGTTTCTGTTTTCGCGCGGAGCGTTGAAGGGTCTGAAGAAGACCATTGATTACACGGAGCAAGGTGGCGCGCCATTGCTGGGCGTGCGCGGCGTTTGCGTCATCGGGCATGGACGCTCAAATGCGAAAGCCGTGAAAAACGCCATCCGCGTGGCCGCTGGGCTGGCCCGCGCGCGCATCAACGAAAAAATCGAACAGGAGCTCTCGGCCGCGAGCGTAATCGCATGACGGCTCAGAAGAGGAATTGACGATGGGCAAAGTCGCATTTGTATTTCCGGGGCAAGCTTCGCAATACCCCGGCATGGGCAAGGAGCTGGCGGAGAAGCATCCGTCGGCGCGCGCGGTTTTTGATGAAGCCGACAAGGCTCTCGGTTTTTCCATTTCCAAGATTTGCTTTGAGGGCACCGAAGAGGAGTTGAAGCTCACCGCCAACACGCAGCCGGCCATCCTCACCGTTTCGGTTGCGGTCTATCGCGTACTTGCGGAAAACGGGCTGAATCCCGATTTTGTTGCTGGCCACAGCCTGGGCGAATATTCCGCGCTGGTAGCCGCGGGCGCTTTGAAGTTTTCTGACGCAGTGCAGCTTGTCCGCAAGCGCGGGACTTATATGCAGGAAGCCGTGCCCGCAGGCGTAGGGGCGATGGCCGCCATCATGGGATTGTCGCCCGCCGTCGTGGCTGACGCCTGCAAGCGCGCCTCGAATGGCGAGGTTTGCTCCGCGGCCAATCTAAATTCACCCGACCAGACCGTAATCTCCGGCCACGCGGCTGCCGTGAAGCGCGCTGTTGAAATGGCTTCGCAGCTCGGCGCAAAGCGCGCGGTAATCCTGCCCGTCTCCGCACCTTTCCACTCCGCGCTGATGACGCCTGCACAAGAGCGGCTCACTGAAGACCTGAAGAAAACATCCTTCTCAAATTTGAGCGTTCCGCTGGTAACGAACGTCGACGCCGATACCATCACCACCGGCGACGAGGCGCGTGAGGCGCTGATTCGCCAGGTCACCATGCCTGTGCGCTGGGAAGAATCCGTGCGCATGCTGATCGATGAAGGCGTAAACACGTTTGTGGAAGCCGGCCCGGGCCGCGTCTTAACCGGTCTCTTGCGGCAAATCGAGCGTTCCGTTGCCACGTTAAATGTTGAAGATGAAAAGAGTCTCGCTGCCACAGTAGAAAAAATCGCAGGGGCGAGGTCGGATGCGGCGTAAGTAGCACAGACTTAAGTCTGTGCCACTCGCGGGAATTTGCAGGTGTGATCCGTTGTTGCTTGTGGGAAGCCCTGAGGGTTTTTCTGTCAGGGACAAACGTTTAATGTTCAGCTTAAAAGACAAAGTCGCTTTGCTGACCGGCGCCTCCCAAGGCATCGGCCGCGAAACCGCGCTGGCACTCGCCGAAGCGGGCGCAAAAGTCGCCGCTGCCGCACGCAACGAAGAAAAGCTCTCGACCCTCGTCAACGAAATCGTGGCTGCAGGCGGCGAAGCCATCGCCATAAGAATGGACGTAGCCGAACCGGAGCAGATCAAAGCAGGCTTCAAGCAGGTCCTGGAAAAATACGGCCGCCTCGACATTCTGGTCAACAACGCCGCCATCACACGCGACGGTCTGGCGCTGCGCATGAAGCAAGACGACTGGGACGCCGTTATCCGCACCAACCTGACCGGCGCACACCTTTGCACGCAGCAGGCTCTTTCGACGATGATGCGCGCCCGCGCGGGACGCATTATCAATATCGCCAGCGTGGTGGCCCAGATGGGCAATGCGGGCCAGTCCAATTACGTTGCCGCCAAAGCAGGCCTCGTCGGATTGACCAAAGCAATTGCTATCGAGATCGCTTCGCGCAACATCACGGTCAACGCTGTCGCCCCCGGTTTCATCGCCACGCCGATGACCGATGTCCTCTCCGAGGATGTAAAAACCACGCTGAAAACACGCATTCCGCTAGGCCGCATGGGCACTTCGCGGGATGTTGCTTCCGCGATCGTTTTTCTGGCGAGCGACGAAGCCGCTTACATCACCGGGCATGTCCTCGACGTCAACGGCGGGTTGTATTTGGCGTGACGAAGCGCGTGGTCAGATGCTTAAGAAGACAGAACTCAGAGAGGCAGCCTTGGATTGGATACGCAGGTTACCGCACGGTCGAAAACTTACCTACGACGACGTCTACCGGTTTCTGGAACAGAATTTTCCAAGGGAATGCTCAGAACGCGGAGATGCTCCGAAAGAACCGAGGTACAAGCACGACGCTCGGGCTGCCGTATGGGATGCGATGCCAGTCAAGCATGGCTTTGTGAGACACACAGGCGTCCGAGGAGAGCGCCAGCGAATCTGAGTGCCGACCGAGGTTCGAAAGGGCACCATAATTTCAGGCGTCGTAAAGCTCGCTGAAGTTGACCTTGCGGCGCAGCCTAACTAGAATGGGCAGGTTGCCTGATAGACGAATTAACACACCATGGGGCGGTGTTTAAGCCGGTCGAATGTTATTGTACGTCTCAGCACAATAAGCGATAGCAAATCGCGGAGGATATGAATGGCCAGTGTGGAAGAACGCGTAAAACAAATTATCGTCGAGCAGCTCGGCGTCGATGAAGCGGAAGTGACGCCCACCGCATCCTTCGTGGACGACCTGGGAGCGGATTCGCTCGACCAGGTGGAATTGGTCATGGCGTTTGAGGAAGCTTTCGGGATTGAAGTTCCCGACGAAGATGCCGAGAAGATGACCACGGTGAAAGACGCTGTCGAATACATCGACAAGCACGCCAAGGGAAAGTAAGCCACGAATTTATCACCACAACAGGGAGCGTTAGAGAGTTGACTCGCCGCGTAGTCGTTACGGGTGTTGGATTGGTCTGTGCCCTGGGCATCGGCACGGAGGAAACGTGGCAAAACCTCCTCGCCGGACAGAGCGGCATTGGCCCTGTCACGCAATTTGATACCACCAGCTTTGACTGCACGATCGCCGGCGAAATCAAGAATTTCGATCCTTTCCGGTGGATTGAGAAAAAAGAATTGAAAAAAATGGGCCGCTTCATTCAGGTGGCTCTCGCAGCGGCGGATTTCGCGGTGAAATCCGCGAGTTGGAAACCGGAAGACTCCGACCTGAATGAAGCCGGCGTCTACGTTTCGTCCGGCATCGGCGGATTCGACATCATCGAACGCGAACACAGGAAGTTGGTCCAGGGTGGGCCGGGGAAAATTTCTCCCTTTTTCATTCCGTCGGCCATCGTGAATCTCGCTTCCGGCCACATCTCTATTCGCTACGGAGCGAAGGGGCCGAACTCCGCAACAGCAACGGCATGTTCTGCTTCCGCTCATGCTATCGGCGATTCTTTTAAAATTATCGAGCGCGGGGCAGCCGAGATGATGATTTGCGGCGGCACCGAAGCCACGATTACGCCAATGGGGATTGGCGGATTTGCTGCTATGAAAGCGCTCTCTACGCGCAATGACGATCCCGCTCACGCCAGCAGGCCTTTCGATGCGGGGCGCGATGGATTTGTCGTTGGCGAAGGGGCGGGGATTCTGATCCTCGAATCGCTCGAGTACGCGCAAAAGCGCAACGCGAATATTCTTGCCGAAATCGTTGGCTACGGCATGTCGGGCGACGCGTACCACATCACGCAGCCCGCGTCCGACGGCGACGGCGCGTTCCGCGTGATGCGAGCCGCTCTCAAGGATGCCAAGCTCAACCCGACCGATATCGGCTACGTCAACGCGCACGGCACGTCTACGCCTCTGGGCGACGTGATCGAAACGCGGGCGCTGAAGAGGGTCTTTGGCGAATTCGCGCAAAAGGTGCCCGTCAGTTCCACGAAATCGATGACGGGTCATCTACTCGGTGGAGCGGGCGGCTTGGAAGCGGGCATCAGCGTTCTCGCGTTGCGCGATCAGATTTTGCCGCCGACGATCAATCTCGAAACACCCGATCCCGAGTGCGACCTCGACTACGTACCCAACGTCGCCCGCAAAGCTTCCGTCGAGTATGCGCTGTCCAACTCTTTCGGTTTCGGCGGCACAAACGCTGCCCTGATTTTCAAACGCTGGTCGGGCAATTAGACGCGCGAGTATCGGGTGAGATTCTGGGGTGGGTTCTGATTTTTAGAAGTGGGGGTGCCCCACCCTTGGTTTGTAAGGGTGGATCTTCGATTGAGGTTCTGGCTTCGATTGAAATTCAAAGTCGATCGTAATTCCCAGCAAGGATTATCTCCGTGAACATCATCGTTTGCATAAAACAAGTCCCCGCAAAAGACGCTCCTCTCTCCATCGCCGGAAACTGGATCAAGGAAGCCGACATCGGCTTCGAGATGAACGAGCCGGACAGTTACGCTTTGGAAGAGGCGTTGCGACTGAAAGAAAAGCATGGCGGGGAAGTGATCGCTCTGTCGATGGGACCGGAACGCGTTAAACAAACGATCAAGGAAGCTTTGGCGAAGGGCGCCGACCGCGCCATCCATATTGCCGACGACAATTTTGCGCAACTTGATCCACTAGGCTCCGCCAAAGCGCTGGCGGCCGCGATCGGTAAAGAGAAAGCGGATTTGGTTCTGACTGGGCTGCAAAGCGATGACCACGGATTCGGGCAAACCGGCGTCCTTCTGGCCGCATTGCTCGATCGCCCCCACGCCACCCTCATCATGGCCATCGAAGTGGAAGGCGACAAAATGAAGCTCAAGCGCGAACTGGAAGCTGGCTGGTTTCAACACCTGGAGTGCCCGCTCCCCGCCGTCCTCTCAATCCAATCAGGCATCAACAAAGTCCGCTACGCCACTCTAAAAGGCATCATGGCCGCCAAGAAAAAAGAAATTGCCACGATTACGCGCGAATCCCTGGGCATCCAGCACGAGCCGACGCAAAAAATCGAAAAAATCTACGTGCCGACAAAGACGAAGAAAACGGAGTTCCTGACCGGGAGCCCGAAGGAAGTTGCCACCAAGCTGGTGGAAAAACTAAAATTCGAAGCGCGGGTGATCTAACGTGAAAATCCTCGTCATCACGGAACTGCGCCAAGGCAAATGGAACAACGCGAGCTTTGAAACTCTGGCCGCGGCCCAGCAAATTGCCGCGGATACTTCCAGCGCCATCAGCGCCGCTGTCGTCGGGAAAGGCGTTACCGCATTTGCCGAGGAACTCGCCGCAAAAAACGTAGCCGAAGTTCTACAAGTCGAACACGACCTCCTCGAAACCTACACGCCAGACGCCTATTGCGTAGCTCTAGCACAAGTTATCAACTCCGCGAAGCCCGATCTCGTGCTTTTCCCGCACACGTATCAGGTCCGCGATTTCGCGCCAAAGCTGGCTGCCTCACTCGGCAAAGGCATGGTCGGCGACAGCATCGGCTATCGCCATGAATCCGGCAAGCTAGTTTTTGTGCGGCAAATGTTTCAAGGCAAAACCGCCGCGGACGTTACGTTTCAAGGTGCCGCTCCGTGGTTCGCATCGTTTCAGTCGGGCGCGTTTCGCGCGGATCTCGTAACCGCGCATCCAGGCGGCAAAGCGCCTGTAAACAAAATTTCCATCGATCTAAAAGCGGAACAAGTCCGCACCAAGCCGCTGGATCTTTTCAAAGAAGCCAAATCCGCCGTCGACCTCACGCAAGCCCCCATCATCGTTTCCATCGGCCGCGGCATCAAAGCCCCCGAAAATATTCCGCAAGCCGAAGCCCTCGCCAAAGCCATCGGCGGAGAAATCGCAGCCTCTCGCCCCATTTGCGACGAAGGCTGGCTCCCCATGGAGCGCCAGATCGGCAGCTCCGGCCAAACGGTTGCGCCGAAGCTCTATCTCGCGCTTGGCATCAGCGGCGCCATCCAGCACGTCGTCGGCATGAAAGGCGCGCGCACCATCGTCGCCATCAACAAAGACGCCAACGCTCCTATCTTCGAAATCGCCGATTACGGCGTGGTAGCCGACATCTTCGAGATCATGCCCGCCCTGACCGAAGCCCTCGAAAAATCCAAGAGCGCGTAGTCCTCACCATGTGGACCTCCCAGGGGTGCGCGCGAAGCAGGGCTCTTCGTCACCGAAAGCAGTTTGAAGTTTCCGTCTAGCAAGACCGTTGCTCGATTTGGCTCGTCCGCACCTTTAATTTCCAGCTCCAATTCTGGCCGGCGTCTTCATCGTCGCCGTTGGCCCAGCAGTCTCCGTGCCCTCTGTGCTATAAACTCTGTGCTCTCCGTGTTAAATCTTTTTCCCGTTTTTAGCCCAGGAATTTGCTTGACAAGAGTCTTTCATCTCTAGTATAGTTGTGCCATTGAGTACTGCGCCCCGGCCCCGGTCAGGGCGTTTTTTTTAGTACCGCCGGCGTCCTGCCGGCGTTTTTGCTTTTAAACCAATAATCTCAACCACATACAGTCAAGGAGCCACCCATGTCCTCAACCGCCCCGGCACGTCCCGATCTCTGCACCTTCACCTTCGCCGACGGTCGCCAATGCCGTAGCCCGCACTCCCCAACCCATCTTCACCTCTGCACCTTCCACGCTCGAAAAGAAGCCCAGGCTCAGGCCGCCGCCAGCCTCAGCGAAGACGTATCCTATTTCTTTTCAGGCGAATACCTTTCCGCCACGGACCTCAGCAACGCCCTCGGCCGCCTCTTTCCCGCCGTAGTCCAGGGCCACATCAAGCCCAAAACCGCCTCCACCCTCGCCTACCTCGCCCAAACCCTCCTCCAAACTATCCAGCTAGCCCAACACGAATTCACCACCTCCTGCGGCACCCACGACTGGAAACAAGCCGTCATCGCCTCCCTGGAAGAAAACCACAAGTACCGCCAACCCCTCGCCCTACCCACACAACAAGCAACTGGTAACGACCGAGGCGCCGTCTCCACCGTCCAACACGCAAACCCCGACGAACCGTCTCCCGACTGAGGGCTTCTGGTTCCACCGGCATTCCGCGCGAGTTGGAACGACGCGATCTTGGGGGCACGTTCCCTTTTTTGCTGCTAAAGGATCGGTTTGCCCGAGGGCGGTAAGGGAATTGCTAGAGAGCATGACGTGCACAGTAATATAATTAACAGAAAGGATTTGACAATAGTTATAAAAAGGGCGAGCGTTTGTGCCAACGGTCTGCATCGCCTGGAGGTCCGAGCATGAGCCTGTCTGCAAAAATCGAAACAACCGCCAACGCGGCTACTGTCGTTGCGGCGGTTTTGTTGTCAGTGGTATTGGTCAAGGCGTATCTTCTGCCCCGACCTAAACCGGTGCTAACGGTGAATCCGTCTGCGCCAGAGCTAACTCAGGGCAAGAACATCGACGCCAGTCTACTCGGAGTGGACTGGGCAAAAAATCATCGCACCCTCGTCATGGCCATTTCGACGACGTGCCACTTTTGCAAAGACAGCATTCCCTTCTACCGCAAACTGGGGGAAACCGGGACTGATGTGAAAATGGTGGCCGTGCTGCCTCAGCTGGTTTCTGAAGGCAAAGAATACCTTAAGGGTGAGGGCGTGCATGTTGACGAAGTAAGGCAAGTCCCCCTGAATACTTTGGGAGTAAGGGGAACGCCGACGCTTCTGCTTATTAATGACGCGGGTGTCGTGACTGATGTTTGGGTGGGCAAGCTCCAGCCAGACCAGGAAACCCAGGTCCTGACCGCCATTGAAAAAAAGATCGCCGCATTAGCCCCGGACCACACAACCCCATAACGCGGTTCACACACTATGCAAGGAGGAATCTTATGATGCACGAGAAACACGTAAAGCTAATGGTCACCGCCATGTTTGTCGCGCTGGCCTGTTCGCTCATCGTTTCAGGATTGTTTGACGGGCGGATTACGCCTGTCGCCGCAGCTACACCTGGAAAATCTCTGGGAACCAAAATGGTGTACATCGAGACACAATACCAAGTGGACGCAGTGACTATAACCAAGGTGACGGTGGGGGGCCAGCAGATTCAGCCTGGAGAGAGCACGGCAGGTGCGCGCGTGGTTAAGCTTGCGACGCCATTTCAGGCAGATGAAGACTGGCTGAGAAATATGTCTATTTCCCTCACGAACCGGACTGACAAGGTAATCGTTCGTGCCGAGATCGAACTCTATTTCCCTGATACTGGGGACGGCAGTGCCGCACAACCTATAACGACGTACAACATGACGCTTGGCCAGCGGCCCGAAGTTGACTCTTACGCAAGCCATGGTCAGAAACTCATGCCGGAGCCTGCCAAGCAGCCCGTTTTGCTTGCACCGGGGCAAACGCTTGTCATTCCAGTCACGGACTACGTCGATGCAATGCAGTCTCGCGTTGAAGAGAAGCTAGCCTTCTCGCAGGTCACAAGGGTTGCGATACGACGACTTCTCGCCTACTTCGTAGATGGGATGCGCTGGACTGATCTGGATGGTTTTGGCGTTCCCGATCCGAACCACCCCGGACAATTTACGAATATGGATCGAGCCAGATATTTTCCAGGCAACCGGGATCAGAATTGGCCACCGGGCAAGTAGCTTACATTGGAAAGGAGCCACCATGAAAAAAGCACTCATCAGCGTACTTCGACTCGTCATGTTTGTCGGCGTCCTCGCCCTACTGCCCTTCAAGGGGCCGGACGCCCAAATAGGGGCGTCCCAATGCGTTACGTTTAACACAGAGAATGACCCCTGCCCTACATGCTGCACGAACTCTACTACGGACATAATGAACGTGGTTGTGGCGGTATCAAGTTCCACAGGCATCCAAAGCATAGTCAACACACCTTTGCCGTGCGGCGCAGCGAAACCGGGCGGTTGTGATGTAACGTGTACTGGGGATACATACCCAGAGGCGGCGAACGATTCCAATTGCTGCATCCCGGCCGGCTCGCCATCCGCTAATAACGAACCATGTTGCACCGGACTCATTGCACGTTCAAACGGAACGTGCGGAGCCTGCTCAACTACAGGAGGAACCTGCGGGACGAACAGCGATTGCTGCGGTAGCGTAATATGTGATGGTGGTACATGTCTCGCGCCCGGCTGCAACCAGAAGGACCCATGGTGTACAGGCAATTCGCCGGTCATCATCGATGTCGGTGGCGAAGGTTTTTCCCTGACGAGTGCGGCTGGTGGGGTTGTGTTCGATATTTCAGGAACAGGCCATCCTATACAGATTGCTTGGACGGCCTCGGGTGCAGATAATGCCTTCTTGGCGCTACCCGGCGCGGATGGGTTGGTTCATGACGGCAAACAACTGTTCGGCAATTTCACGCCGCAGCCGCCTTCCCCAGACCCTAATGGCTTCCTAGCCTTGGCCGTTTATGACCTGCCAGCGAATGGTGGCAATGGCGACGGGATTATAGATTCCCGCGACGCGATCTACCCTCATCTGCGGCTGTGGATCGACGCAAACCATGACGGGGTCTCACAACCAGGAGAACTTCATACGCTCCCTTCTCTGGGCGTGGTCTCCATCAGCCTACACGACACGTTGAGCCGGAGAGTTGACCAGTACGGTAACGTTTTCCGCTACAAGGCCGGGGTTGACGTTGGCGACGCTGACCCAACGCATGTGGGCCGGACAGCCTACGACGTTTTCTTCGTTTCACTGCAACAGCAACCGCCAAAGACTTAATCCTGTTGGCCGGTGGCCGTATCCCTTGCGGTTTTGTTTCTCGCAAGGGTGCGGATTTTGAATTTCTTAAGCCCGTCCAAGGGGGTGCAGATCCCGTTTAAACGCTGGACGAATTTTGTAGAGCGTTTAGAATCAACACTTCCAAAAGTGTATCGAAACAAAGGACTTCAACTGTCTTTAGAATGAACACTTATGAAAACCCAGGGGGAGGGGTTGGGGCATTGATGCAGCGTCCCGAATCTGGCTTGGCGATTCCTTCAACCCCACACCACGGGCCGAGGTATTCCTGATTACACATGCCCGGAACCCGGGCGTCTCGTCTATACTATTGGCACGCCATGAAATTTGAAGACTACAAAATCATTCTCTACCGCCAGGAAGATGGTTCCGGCTGGGTGGCGGAAATTCCCGCACTCCCCGCTTGCTACGCTCTCATGAAGACGCGCGAGGAAGCACTTGCAGAACTCTCTAATGTCTTCAGCATGGTCCAGGATGAATATCGAGAAAAGGGTCTAGAACTCCCCGCAGACACCACTGAGATAGTTAATGCCTAGCGCCAGGGCACGCGAGTTTCAGCGTGTCGCTCGAGTCTTAGGATTTATACTCAAACGGCAAAAAGGCAGTCACTCTAGATGGAATCATCCGGACGGTCGAGTCACGACAAATTCCCGTCCATGAAGGTGAGGAAATTGGACCGCCTCTCTTCAATCAAATCCTGCGGCAATTGGGTATAACGCTTGATGAGTTTCAGAAACTTCGCTAGACATGAACCCACAATTTTGATTTTGCTAGAATCGCATAGGCCATGACCATCCAGCGCGAACAACTCGAAGCCGATGTTCTGATCGTCGGCGCAGGTCCTTCGGGTCTCTCCTGCGCCCTGCATCTCGCCAATCTCATAAAAAAACACAACGACTCCGGCGCCAAGCCGCCCTTGTCCTCGGAAAATATCTACGTACTTGAAAAAGGGCGCGAAATCGGCGCTCATCAACTTTCCGGCGCGATCATGAATCCCAAAGCGCTCGCCGAACTCGTCCCTGGTTTTGAAAAGTCCGCCCCTCTCGACACTCCCGTCACCGATTCCGCCGCTCTCCTCTTCACGAAAAACTCGAGCTTCCGCGCGCCCATCACTCCGCCGCCATTCCAGAACAAAGGCAATTACGTCGTCTCGCTCAGCAAAATCACAAAATGGCTCGGCGGCCTCGTCGAAGCCACAGGCGTCAACGTCTTCAAAGAATTCGGCGGCGCGCAATTAATTTACGAGGGCGACGGAGTCGCCGGCGTAATCACAGAAGACAAAGGCCTCGACAAAAACGGCAAGCCCAAAGACAACTTCACACCCGGCTACGAACTCCGCGCCAAAATCACCGTTCTCGCCGAAGGCCCCCGTGGCTCGCTCACAAAAGATCTCGTTGCCACAAAACAACTGGAAAACATCAACCCGCAAACCTACGGCATCGGCGTCAAAGAACTCTGGGACATCCAGCCGGATCGCGTCCAGCCCGGCTACGTTGCCCACACACTAGGCTGGCCTGTTTCCACCGACATGTATGGCGGCGGCTGGATTTACGGCCTCTCGAACAATCGCCTCTCCATCGGTCTCGTCGTCGCACTCGAATACGCCGATCCGCAATTCGATCCTCACGCTGCGTTTCAAACCTGGAAGACGCATCCGTTCCTCAAAAAAATTCTCGAAGGCGGCAAACTCGTCCGCTACGGCGCAAAATCCATCCCCTACGGCGGCTGGTACGGGATGCCCCGCAATTATGTTGACGGCGCGCTCATCATCGGCGACTCCGGCAGCTTTCTCGATTCGCAGCGCCTGAAGGGCATACACATGGCGATGAAGAGCGGCATGCTGGCCGCCGAAACGATCTTCGAGGCCTTGAAAACAGGCGACGCGTCTGCGAAAACGTTAAAAACCTTCCCGGAAAAAGTCGAGCAAAGCTACATCAAAAAAGAACTCTGGCAAGTCCGCAACTTCCACCAATCCTTTCAGCACGGCCTCTTCGCCGGATTCTTTCACACTGCCATCCAGCAAATCACCGGCGGCCGCGGCCTCATTGATCCGATGCGCAATCATGAAGGCTACAAAGCCTATAAAAAAATCAACGGCCGTTCAGCGCCCGAGCGTTTCAAAGGCGACGGCAAACTGACTTTCGACCGCCTCACCGACGTCTATCACTCCGGCACGCGCCACGAGGAAGACCAGCCGTGCCATCTCCACGTCCTCGACACCAATATCTGCTCCACGAAATGTGTCGAGGAATACGGCAACCCTTGTCAGTATTTTTGTCCCGCGGCGGTCTACGAAATGGCCAAAGAATCGAGCGGCGCCGTAAAACTAAAAATCAACGCCGCCAACTGCGTCCACTGCAAAACCTGCGATATTGCTGATCCCTATCAGATCATCAATTGGGTAGTCCCCGAAGGGGGCGGCGGCCCCAACTACGAAGGTATGTAGAAGTTTTTCAAGCTCGTTCGAAAAATATTCCGCTCCAAAATAAGAAGGCCTTTCGACAAAACCAAATCGAAGAGCCCGTTTTCCTCTCGGCAGAATCCAAACTCAATTCGGCTTCAACCCATAAACATCGACTTCGCCCGGCACAGTCGTCCCACCGTTCCCCGTATCATTCCCTCTCGTCCCCAGATACACCTTTCCATTCGCGACCGTCGGCACCGTAAACTTCACCGCATTCCCCGCCGCATCACTCGCGGTTTGTGAACTGTTCCACAATTCCGTCGCCAGGTTCGTCGCATCATAAGCGTGCAAAACCGTAGGCCCGCACGAGGAAGACTGCTGCGTGCAGTACGCATTGTTGTTCATGGCCCACACGATCGCATTAGTCGTCCCCGTCGCGGAAACTGAAGGCGTGGCACCCGGAAATCCGAACGAGGCAGGCGACTGCGACGCTGCCGACGTGTTGAATTGCCCCGTGGTGGTATTGAACACGAACAAGTTCAAGTGCCCGCCAGCGCCCGCAACATACAGCCCATTATTAAAAAACGCAGCCGTCGAGAAAATTCCGTTCCCCACGGAGAATTTCTGCACCACGTTCGAATCGTTTGGCGTGAAGTTCGCCCCATACCCGCCCAGGCTGTCGCGGTTCAGCATAAACATATTTCCTTCTTTTCCCCCGCCAATCATCAGATGCTGGATCGGCGCGGTCGCTGGCTGGTCCACCAGAATTGCCGCCCCTCCCGATCCATGATCCGTGTCGCCGTTTTCCAGATTTTGCTGGTCAGCAGGTGTAAAGTATCCCGCCACGGCCAGCCCGCCCGAAGTGCTCAGCTTCACAGTGCTGTCGCCGTAATCCGAACCGCCGGACGCGGCGTCAAACGTTCCGTTCCCCGTAAGGAAATACAAATTCCCCGACGCGTCCACCGACGGCGCGCCTCCCGACATCCAGATCCCCGAGTCGCTTCCATTCGGATTGCAGTTGAACGTGGCCACCAGCTGCATCGTAGATGCGCTGAAGCCCAGCACCCATCCGTGATAAGGCCCGTTATCCCCATGCGATGCCCACGTAACGTAGATTATGCCGCCAGAAAGCACGAGTCCCGGCCGCTGATTCTCCCGCAGCGTATTGAACGTCACGTTGCCGCCAGAGGAACCGTCTCCCGTCCCTGGCACGCTGATCGCCGACGAAATATTCGTCGGCCCGCCAAATTTCTCGCTCCCATCGATCAAACTCAGCGCGTGCAGCCGCTGGAAACAGGAAGCCGCCGGCGTGCAACTCGTTCCGCTCGTCTTGCTCTTGCTCACCACATAAATCGTGTTCGTCGAAGGATCAATCACCGGCGTGCCGATGATTCCGACGTCCGGCTGAATATCGCCCGTTCCCACATCCGAATTGGACACCCACGTCTCGCCGCTCCCCAGCAAGGACGTTTTCCAGTACTGCACGCAGGGATTCGCATCCGCGTCGAAAGCGAACACCGAGTCATGTGTCGTCGCCGCGAAAACTACGTTGTGCGTTCCGCCCGCAATCGGCAAATTCGCCACCCACAGCGGCTGCGCATACATCGCCCCATCCGTCGGGCACGAAAACAATTTCCCAAACGTAGCCGTCGCGACGTTCGCCGTCGTCAGCGCGTACTCCTGCGAGTTCACGCCGTCGCGCGAAAGATCGTTGTGGTACGTGTACATGCCGCTCAAATTCGTTACGCCAATCGTTGCTGAAGCCGATTTCGTATTGTTGGCATTGCTCGTGGCCGTGATGGTGAACGATCCCGCCGTAGTCGATGAGAACGTTGCTGTCGTAAGCGTCGTCCCCGAGAGCGCTCCCCCGCTGTTACTCCACGTTACCCCTGCCGCGCCCACATCGTTGGTCACGGTCGCCGTAAATAACAGCGTCTGCGAAAGCGTCAGGCCGCCTCGCAGCGGCGTAATGGACACCGAGATATTGCTCGCCACTGGCGTCGTTGCTATGGCAACGTTAGAAAAAGCGCTCAGGTCGCCGCCCGCATCCGTGGCTTGCACCTGATAGGAATATGTCGCGGACGCGGTCAATCCCGTGTCGCTGTAAGAAGTCGTCGCGGACGTTCCCACCTGCGCAAAATTCGTGCAGCCCGTTCCCTGGCACCGCTGGACCAGGTACTGGCTGATCGTTCCGCCCGTTTCCGTGGAAGCGGTCCAGGTGAGATTGATTTGCGAACTGGAAGCCGCCGTCGCAGTCAAAGTAGCCGGCGCAGTCAGTGTTGGAGCCGCGGTAGTTGCCGTCGCCGTGTTCGAATACGGCCCCAGGTCGTTCGCCGCATCGGTCGCACGCACGCGATACGTGTAACTTGTGGATCCGTTCAACCCCGTGTCGTTGTAAGAAGTCGTCGCCGAAGTTCCCACTTGCACAAAATTAGTGCAACCTGCTCCCGCGCAGCGCTCCACCAAGTACTGGCTTATCGTTCCGCCCGTCTCCGTCGCCGCCGTCCACGCAAGATGGATCTGCGTTGGCCCCGCCGCTGTTGCCGTCAGGTTTGCAGGGGCCGTCGGCAGATTTGCTCCAGGCGTCGTTGCGTTCGCTATGTTTGAATAAGGGCTCAGGTCGCCCGATGCATCCGTGGCGCGTACGCGATAGCTGTAAGTCATCGAAGACGCCAATCCCGTATCATTGAACGACGCCGTCGCGGACGTTCCCACCTGCACAAAGTTCGCGCAGCCCGCGCCCTGGCAGCGCTCCACCAGATACGCGCTGATCGTCCCGCCAATTTCCGTCGAAGCCGCCCAAGCGAGATTAATCTGAGTGCCGGAAGCCCCCGTCGCCACGAGATTCGCAGGGGCCGTCAACGTTGGCGCTGCCGTCGTAGCCGTCGCGGTGTTCGAATACGCGCTCAGGTCGTTCGCCGCATCAGTGGCCCGCACCCGATAGCTGTAGCTCGTCGAGCCGGTCAATCCCGTATCGCTGAAGGCGGTTGTCGCCGACATGCCCACTTGCACAAAACTCGAGCAGCCCGTTCCCGCGCATCGCTCCACTAAATACTGGCTAATCGTTCCCCCGCTCTCCGCGGCCGCGCTCCATGTCACATTGACCTGCGTGTTCCCTGCCGCGACCGCAACAGCATTCGCAGGAGCCATGAAGGTCGGTGCCAACGTGCTGGCCGTCGCCACCGTGGAATACGCGCTCAAGTTCCCAGCGGCATCTGTCGCCCGCACGCGATAGGAGTACGAAGTCGATCCGGTCAGCGCCGCATCGCTAAACGACGTCGCACTCGGAGTCGCAACTGGGGCAAAATTCGCGCATCCCACCCCCTGGCACCTTTCCACCTGGTACCCGGTTACTCCCACACTGTCTGTCGAAGCCGTCCAAGTCAGATTGATCTGCACTGCTGAGGTTGCCGTCGCCGTCAGATTCGAGGGTGTGGTTGGCGGTGTAGTGTCTTTGCCTGGCCCCGTATTGGGGCCGCCTGATAAGCCCGAACATCCGCTCAATGCCCAGGAGCAGCAGGCCGTCAAGAGCATTGTGGACAGATGACTGCGCACAAGTCTGTGTTTGATTCCGCTTTTCATCTGCGTCCCCAGCCGCGAGAATCCCCCACGCTCGACTTTTGAATGCACATCACCCCAAGGGGAGCCCGCCGCGCCTTTGTTGGCTATTTGCAAACCTAACACGAACCCCCTCGTGCCGGAAGATGACTGCGGGACAGTTTTCATACTGAACATTCGGACAGGACAACCGGCTGTTCCTCTTAAGAGTTAGCTGCGGCCAGACGCTGGATCATACGGCAGGGACTCACGAGCCTTTCGACCACAAACGCCGAAAAAACGTGCGCATACGATCCATAACAGAGCCCTGGGCCGGAGGCGTTGTCTTCGCGGGCGCCTTCGCCGCCGGCGGTTGGGGCGCAGACGGCGCCGCAGCGGCAATCGTAGCCGGACGCTCTCCTTCCACTCGCCCCTGAAATACCAGCGTCGGCCGAACCCGCACGCGCCGCACAATCACCATCAATCGCGGGTCCGGTTCCGGCTGTACCTTCGCATTAGCGTCATATCGCAGCGGCGGCAAAATCACCTCGTATATCGGCTCTTCCTTCGAGGCCGGCTTTTCATCGCCTGCCGCTGAATCCGCTGCATTCCCCTCGAGCTCCGTCCTCGCACTTTCATCGGAAGCCGCCGTTCTGCCGGGCCCCGCCGGAGGAATTCGCGGAGCATCCGCAATCTGCAAGTCGCAGCTGCAATGTCCCGCCCCGGTTCGCAACGACTCAATCTGCCCGTTCGTCAGCAGCACGTCTCCGCCCTGCGGCACCATCACGCTCTGCCCGTTCAGCTGATTTTCCAGCCGCATCGCGCCGCGATACGTGCGAATACACATCAATCCGGAGCTTTCAAACCCCACCAGCAGCTCTCGCGGTTCATCTCCAATCGCCACTGGCTGCCCCTGAATCTGCGCCGTGTAAACCGTCAACCCCGGTTCCCGATCTATCCGCACGTGAATCACACCGCTCTCCAGCGCCACCGTCAGCGATCCGCCGGCCTTCAACAGCGAAAGATGCGCCGGCCCGCAAATGGAAATTTGTCCGCCTTCCAGCAGGCTGATCCGCGCCCGCCCGGACTTCACGCGCACATCGCTTCCGCTTCGCAAAATGGTTTTCGTTTGCCCGGCAACCACCTCCATGGTCACGGGGCCCGTAACGGAGATCTCGTCCCCATCAATTATGCCCACCGCATCGCCCACCGGTTGATCGGGATTCGCCGCGCGGGCCATCAGGATCGCCGCGCACACGATCGCGCACACCCCGGCGCACACTCGCCAAATTCGCGGCGATTCGCGCCTAGGCAGTCGAAGCAACACGCTCAATCCGTCTCCCGCAAGCCCTTCGAGAAACTCCCGCTATACTATACGTCACGCTGCCCGCTTCGCAGGCGCGCCCAAATCCGATGACCGCACCTGACGCGACCGGCACCGCACTCCCCGATCCCGCGCAGAATTCCGCCCAAAATAACGCGCCGGAACCCGTCAGCGCCCACTACGACACCCGCCTCCCAGATCTTCCTTGGTCGCGCCGCATCCAAATTCCCATCATCGCCGCCGCGGTCTACAGTGTGATTCGCATTTTGGGACCCACGTTGCGTTACGAAGTTCTCGGCTGGCAGAACGCCGAGCACGTTCACGCTAGCGGCAAGCGCTGCATCTGGGCCTTCTGGCACCGCGTCATCATTCCGATTGTCTGGTGGCACCGCAATCACGGCGTGGTGGTGATGAACACGACCGCCTTCGACGGCCAGTGGACTCGCAAGGTAATCGAATGGCTTGGTTTCGGCACAGCCCAGGGAAGTTCTTCCCGCGGCGGTCTCCGCGGCCTCGCCGTAATGGCCCGCCGCCTCGAAGAAGGCGTAGACTGCGCCTTCACCATCGACGGCCCGCGCGGCCCGCGTTACATCGCCAAGCCCGGCCCGGTCATGCTAGCCAGAAAAACCGGCTGCCCTGTCCTGGTCTTCCACATCGGCGTTAGCCGCGGCAAAACTTTCGATAAAACCTGGGACCATTTTCTTCTGCCGGCCCCCTTCGCCCGCGCCGTAATTCTTTTCGCCCCGCCCATCTACGTCCCCGCAGACGCCAACGCCGACGTTCTGGAATCCAAGCACGCGGAAATGCAAGCAGGACTGGAACGTGTCCGCGACATAGCCGAATGCTGGTTTTCTCTCACCGAATCTCAGCGCCAGGAATTTCGCGCTGAGTTTTCAAAATAAACCGAACTCGTAGGGGAGGGGCTTGCCCATCCCTCTTCGTTTTTCTCCTTACTTCCTTGCTTCTTTACTTCACTTCTTCCTTCTTCTCACTTCCCCGACCTCTCCCCCAACTTCACCGGTATCTCCATCTTCTTCCCACCCCGATAAACAGCCACACTCACCGTATCCCCAGGCCGCTTCCGATTCAAAATCACATTCATATCAAACTGGTTCGCCACTTTCTGCCCATCAATCGCCACAATCACGTCCCCGCCGATCGTAATTCGCCGCATCCCAGCCATCGCCTCTTTGTCCCCGCCGTGCAACCCGGCCGTAGCCGCAGGCCCGCCGCGCGTCACTTCTTCCACCAGCAATCCTTCTTTCACCGGCAAATCCAGCGCCTCGGCTAGCCACCCGCCCAATTCCAAAGACTGCACGCCCATGAACGCCTGCCGCACCCGTCCTTCCGTCATCAAATCATGCGCAATCCTCTTCGCCGTATTCACGGGAATCGCAAACCCGATCCCCGCGGTCGTCCCGCTCGGCGTATAAATCGCCGAATTGATCCCAATCACCTCGCCACGCGAATTAATCAAAGGCCCGCCCGAATTTCCGCGATTGATCGCCGCATCCGTCTGAATCGCCTCATCAATATAAGTCGTCTGACTGGTCTGTACCGTCCTGCCCAAAGCGCTCACCACTCCCGTCGTCAAAGTGCTCTGAAATCCAAACGGGTTCCCAATCGCCAGAACTTTTTGTCCCACTTGCAAGTTCGAAGAATCCCCCAGCGGCAGAGCCACCAGGGGTTTGCCTTTAGGCTCAATCTTGATCAACGCCACATCGTTCCGCGGATCGGCCCCAATAAACTTCGCCGTATACCGCGACTGGTCCCCCAAAACCACTTCGATCGACTGCGCCTCCTGCACCACGTGAAAATTCGTCAAAATAAATCCCCTCGGATCGATCACAAACCCCGACCCCGCTCCTTCCACCGGCACAGGGTCCATAAAAAAGTCATACTCGGTAGCCTTCGTCAAAATATTAGCCACAGCGCCGGAAGCCTGCCGGTAGACTTTGACATTGATAGCCTCATCGTCAGTCAGCGCCGCATCGCGCGCCGACACTTCCGCCACTTCGCCGGCCAAAGGCAGCGCCTCGACCTTCCGAGGTTGACGTTCGCCCCACCTTCCCCCAGCCCAATAAGCCCCCAGTATCAAAACGACCGCCGCCACACCCAACCGCACCGCATTCGAAGCTTTACTAGCACTCATCGCTACTCCTGTAGGGGCGGGGCTTGCCCCGCCCTCTTGGGTTGACCGCCCCGCAATCTCCCCGCCAACTCCTCCACCTGCCCCCGCGTCCACTCCATCGTCCCCGAGCAATCAATCTTCTCCGTCGCAAATTTCAATTTTTCTTTCGCAGGCATCTGAGCCGCAATCCGCCGCCGAGCTTCTTCCTCGCGCAATCCCCGCGCAATCAATCTCTCAATCTGCTGCTCCGGTTTACACCAGGCCACGACCAATCCATCCAATCTCTTCTGATACCCGGCCTCCACCAACAAGGCCGCCTCCACAAAAATCGCATCCCTCACTCCCTCGCGTTCCCACTCTGCAAACTTTTTCACCATCCCCTCTTCCACCCGCGGATGAACAATCGCATTCAAACTCTTCAATTTCGCCGGGTCCGCAAAAACAATGGCCCCCAATTTTCCGCGATCAATCCGCCGCGACTCCCCAATCACTCCCACTCCAAACTCCCGCACAATCTCCATATAAGCCGGCAACCCCGGCTCAATCACCTCATGCCCCAGCGCATCCGCATCCAGCACGCGAAATCCCATCTCGCGCAAAATCCCCGCCACCGCGCTCTTCCCGCAAGCAATCCCTCCTGTAAGCCCGATGCGCAGCATCAGCCTAGTCTACCGCCCACCGCCGCCACCCGGCCCCGCCGACGCAATCGCCCGCGGCACAGCTTTCGCCCGCCGCATCCGCGCCGCCTTCACGGTATTGCTCATCAACATCGTAATCGTCATCGGCCCCACGCCCCCTGGCACAGGCGTCAAAGCCCCAGCCACATTCACCGCGTCAGGATGCACATCTCCCACAAGCGCATTTCCCTTAACGCGAAATTTCTCCAGCCGCTCAGGGAAATTCCGAAACAACCTCTCCGCCTCCGCCAAATCCGTAACCCGATTCGTCCCCACATCAATCACAGCCGCACCAGGCTTAATCCAATCCGCCTCCACAAACCCGGCCTTGCCCATCGCCGCCACAACAATATCTGCGCCGCGCACCACCGCCGCCAAATCCCGCGTCTTCGAATGACAAATCGTCACGGTAGCATTCGCATGCATCAAAAGCAGCGCCATGGGCTTCCCCACAATGTCGCTCCGCCCAAGCACCACCGCATTCGCTCCCTCAATCTCAATACCGTTCCGCCGCAAAATCTCCATACACCCCGCCGGCGTACAAGCCACCAACCCCGGCCGCCCGCTCACCAGCTTCCCCAAATTCACCGGATGAAACCCATCCACATCCTTGGCCGGATCCACCGCCTCGAGCACGCGCTTCGTATCCACCTGCGCGGGCAAAGGCAGCTGAATCAAAATCCCATCCGTATCATTATCCCGATTCAAATCCTCCACAATCGCCAGCATATCCGCCGTACCAACGCTGGCAGGCGGCGTAATCAGCCCGCTACCCATCCCCAACTGTTCGCAAGCCGCAATCTTGCTCTTCACATAAAGCTGTGAAGCCGGATTCTCCCCCACCAAAACCGCCGCCAACCCAGGCCGAATCCCCGCAGACGAAAGTATCGCTACCTCATCTTTCAACTCCGCAAACATCGCATCCCGAATCTTAATCCCGTCCAAAATTTTCGCCGTCATCCAAGTCCTCTGTAGTGGCCGACCTTTAGGCCGACCAACAAATTGTCCCCCACTTCCCCGGTCCAGGCAATCGCGCCTGCAAATGCACCCCTGAAGATCCAGCCGCCAATCGGTGAGTCATCATTCTTAGACGCGCCCCGAAGAAACTTGCTTGGCGCCGACCTCTGCTGGAACTGTGTTGGTCGCGCCCCCCACCCGCTGTTATCATTCCCCGCAAAGGTGACGGAGCAAAATGAATGACCCCTCCCGGATTTCTTCAAGCGGAGCATTGTCAGCAAATTCCACAGCTCCACGCAAAATGTCGTTCAAAACTTTTGCCGCCCTGGCACTGCTGCTCTTGGCGCTCGGCATCGTACGTTCAGCCATAGCCACCCGCCTCGACGGCTTCACACTCGACGAGGCCTACCACATCGCCGCAGGCGTCTCCTATGTAAGATACAGAGCCTTCCAGATTAACCCCGAGCATCCTCCCCTGGTAAAACTCTGGGTGGGCAGCGTAATCGCGGCCACCGGTTTCCACATGGACCCGATTCGCCAATTCACCGACAAGCCCGATGAGCGCAGGTTCACCGAGAGCGCCGTCTTCCAAAAAAACGATCCCGACTCCGTGCAAAGGCGCGCACGCGCCGCGATGTTTGCGCTCAACGGCCTCCTTCTGGTTTCTCTGACCTTGGCCCTCCAACGTCTGTTCGACGCTCGAGTCGCGCTCGGAGCATTGCTATTTCTCGTCATTGACCCGACGGTGGCCGCACACTGGCCCGTGGTGATGACCGACCTCCCCGTCGCTCTGTTGTCGGCAACTTCCATCGTATTGGCCGCGCGCGCCTTCCGCGATTGGCTCTGGACCGACCTCGCCACTTGCTCTCTCTTACTCGGCCTGGACCTCGCCGCCAAGCATTCCGCTCCCGTGGTGCTTCTAAGTGTCTTGCTAGTTGGTGTGTGCCTGGCGCTCTTGCGCCCGCTTACGCAGCCGCCTGATTCGAGAGGCCGAAGATTGCTCAAGCTCGGCGCCGTTTTCGCGGGAGCCATGGCCATTCTGTGGGGGTTTTATTTCTTTCGATACACGGAGACCCGCACGGATCAGCAATCTTTCAATCGCTCCCTCGCCGACAAAATCAAGGATGTGAACACGCCCCTCTACCATTCGGTCCTCGCCGCAATGGACGCCACGCGCGTCGTCCCACGCGCCTATCTCTGGGGTTTTGCGGACACCGTCCGCGCGGGCATGGAGGGGCGTCTGAATCCTCAATTGATTTTCGGCAAGTTTTATCTCCGAAAGGGCCCGAGGTATTTTTTTCCGGCGATGATCGGCCTCAAATTGCCAATTGGATTGAGCGTCCTGAGTCTCCTCGGCCTGGCTTTGTTTTTTGCGCGGAAATTGCCGGCGGAGTGGAACTTTCCCGCGGCAGTCATTCTTGCCATAGCCATCTTGTTTTTGTTCGTTCTGGCATCGGGATCGACGTACGCAGGCATCCGCCACGCGCTTCCCGTCCTTGTACTCCTCGCCATTTTCGCGGGCTTCTTTGTCGAGCGTGCGCTCGCGTCGAACTCCAAGGGCCTGAAAATCGTGGCGGCGCTGGCTTTTGTGCTGGCGGCTGCCTCGGCCGTACCGGTTCTTCGCCCCTGGGAATACTTCAACGAACTCGTTGGCGGCCCGCACAATGCCTACAAGTATTTCGATGACGAAGGCGTGGATCTCGGCCAGCGCACCAAGGAAATCGTGGCGTATTATCGCCGTTTCCTTAAACCCAAGGAGGAGCTGGCCGACGTCCTCTATTGGAGCTCGGAGGAGGAACTCAAAGGGCGCGATATGGATTATCTCGGCCGCAAGAAAGAACGCGACATGCAGCGCATCAGCCAGCCGGAACGCTCCGGCACGATTTTCGTTTCTCCGTTGTCCCCGGTACCGGGCCCATTCTGGAAACTTACTGCGCTTCGGGAAACTGAGCCCGTAGCCCGCTTTGGAAACTTGTCCGTGTATCAGGGAACCTTTCATTTGCCGGGATTGGCCGCGCAGTCGCTCTACTGGAATGGGATCGAAAAAGTCTATGCAGCCAAACCTGACCCGGCCGCCGCGGAAAAATTGTTCCAGCAATCGGTCGATATGGACCCCACCGCCTGCTTCGTGCACATTGAACTCGCCAACCTCCTGCTCAAGCGCGGCGCCCGCGACGAAGCACTCCAGGCCTACTCCAATGCCTTGAAATACGCTCCGGACGACCGCTTGATCCGCCAGCCAATCGAAGACCAGATAGCCCGAATCGCCGCCCACCAGCCCGGCGAAATTCCGCCGTTGCGCAGCCCTTTTCTCGAGTAACGACCGCCGGACAGAGCACAGCCCTTTCGAGGCTCTGGGTAAACAGGGGTGGCTGTGCTACTGAGGCCCCGGAAAGGGCGGGGCAAGCCCCGCCCCTACGAAAACTGGCATGGTTGTGGATCACCGTGATCATGAAGGTTTCTTGGTGGTGTCGGGTTCGGGGATGGCGTCCCATGCGTCAGAAAACACCAAAAGATCAGTCTGATGGTTGATAAAGCGACGGAGGCGAAGCAGTAGAGGCCGGCCAGAGGAGTACGCATCGTCGTGAAAGAGGCCCATCTTGTCTTGCGACAAGGTGGGCCTCTTTTCGCTGTCGGAGATACGTTGCGAAATACGCCCTCTTGCGGCGATTAACTGTTGCCGAGGAACTCGACGTGGCAGTAGGTGCCCAAGCGGACGTTGTAGGCCAGGTAGAAGCCGACATGGTCGGGGTCTTCGAAGATGGAGATTTGATCGGTGCCCCAGTCCCAATCGTCGCAGAAGCCGTAGTCAGCGGGGAAGATGCTGAAATAGAAGCCGCCGAACCAGAAGCGTTCGCGATTGCCGCCTGCGATGCGCCAAACGTGGCCGCGGCCGAAACCGCCGGTGAAGTGGCCATGCGCCCAAGGATGATCGAGATGGTAGTGGGCGTCGTTCGGGCCGGAGTCGTGGCCGACCCACTTGCCGTTGGTGTGGACATGGGGCGCTTCGGGGTGGCCGGCTTTATCGGAATACTTTGGGGCCGGAGCCGGAGCACTGTGTTCGTCGACGTGAGGTGCGGCCTTGGCCGACGGCGGGCCGTGACGCGGAACGTAGCCGTGGCCGACGTCTTTAGGCGGCTCTGGATGGCCCCCTTTTTCTTGCGCAAGAACAGGAACAGAACCGAGCAGGAGAAGTGCAAGAACTGCGAGAAGTGATTTCATGCGAGCCTCCGAAGATGCTTTTTTTTTGCGGTAAAGCTGGGGCCGGAAAATTGGTGGTGCGTGCTGACCGGGCTTGGGAAGCTTACAACTAATAGAACCCTGATGCGATTGCAAAGTTGCTTTTGCGAAGCCTGCCATTGTAAAGCAAGTGAAGAGTTACTGCTGTTTGTTAGATGTGCTGGTGGGGGCGTTTGGTTTCAGTTCATAAATTGCTCGCTATAAATTTTTGGAGGCGCGGAAGGCGCGGACTACGGTGGCGACGTCGCGCTGGTCGACGTCGACTTGCGCGTTGAGGCGGCGCATTTCGTCGGCGGAGATTTTGTTGTGGAGATCGGCAAGGGATTGGCGGAGTTGGGGGAATTTTTCGAGCGTAGAGTGGCGGACGATGGGGACGGCGTCGTACGGGGGGAAATAGTGCTGGTCGTCGTCGAGGGCGATGAGGTGGAGAGAGTCGATGAGGCCGTCGGTGGAATTGCCGGCGACGATGTCCACCTGATGATCGACTAACGCTCGGTAGAGGAGGCCGAGGTCCATTACGTTTGGCGGGGCGGCAAAGTGGAGATTGTAGCGCTGGCTCCAGCCGGGGAAGCCGTCTGGGCGCTCGAGGAATTCGTAGCCTACGCCGGCGTGCCATTGGGGGGCGATTGGCGCGAGGTCGGACATATTGCGGAGATGGAGTTTGGTGGAGTCGTCGGAGCGGATGACCATGGCGAAGGTGTTTTCGAAGCCGAGTGGCTCGGTTAGGTCGAGGTTGAAACGCTGGGAGTATTGTTGCTTGACGCGATCGTATATTGTTGTCGCGTTGTCTGAGCCGGGGGATTCGTTTAGGACTGTGGTGAGGGCTGTGCCGGTGTATTCGACGTAGAGATCGAGATCGCCGGAGAGAATGGCTTTGTGGACGAGGAGAGTGCCACCTAAATTTGTTTTGCGTTCGACTTGGATGTTGGTGCGGGACTCGATGTGCTGGGCGAGGAGTTCGGCGAGGATGACTTGCTCCGTGAAAAATTTGGAGCCGATGGTTAGGTGGGGTTGGGTGGGCTTGCGGCAGGCGGTGAAAAGAAAAACGATAAGGAAAGCGAGGAGAGAAATGGAGCTTCGTTTGGCGCTGCGCATTTTGGTTGGGAGAAATTGTGGAAGGTGGAATTTAACACAGAGGGCACGGAGTTCACAGAGAAGAAGAGGAGCGCGGAGAGGAAAAGGACGGGCGATTGTACGGACATGGGGCGCAGCCCGCCGCGGCGGGCGCCCCTACAAACGGAGAATATGGCGAGAGTCAGGCTACTTTTAGGCGGCGTTCGATTAGGCCCAGGAGGGCGTCGGCTGCTATGGCCAAGAGGGCGGCGGGGATGGCGCCTGCGAGGATTACGGCGTCGCTGACCATGGCTACGCCGCGGAAGATGAAAGTGCCGAGGCCGCCTGCGCCTATGGCTGCGGCAATTGTGGCTACGCCGATAGTGATGACTGTGGCGGTACGGATGCCTGCGAGGATTACGCTTAACGCCAGCGGGAATCGGACGCGGAGGAGGATTTGGGAGTTGGTCATGCCCATGGCTTCGGCGGCTTCGAGGATGGAGCGGTCGACGCCGGTGAGGCCGACGTAGGTGTTGCGAAGGATGGGGAGGAGCGCGTAGAGGACTAACGCGACGATCGCGGTGCGGCGGCCGATGCCGCCGATGAAAGGGATGGGGATCAGGAAGCCGAAGAGGGCCAGGCTGGGAATGGTTTGAAAAACGCTGGTGATGCCGAGGGTGATGGAGCTGAGCTTGCGGTGTTGGACGATGAACATACCTACGGGGAGGGCGATGGCTATGGCGAAAGCCATGGCGATTGCGACTAGCGTCAGATGATCGAGCGTGGCGCTTAGGATTTCTGCGCGATGCTCGGCGAAAAAGTTCCAGGGGGTCATTGCGGGGCTCCCTTGTGTTGGTCGAGGCAATTGGTGAAGGCTTGGACTTCGGGGTGGTCGTTGCAGAGAAATGCTTGAGGTGGGGCGACGGCTACGAGGCGGCCAGCTTCCATGAGAGCGATTCGCGAGGCGAGAAGGAGCGCTTCGCGGATGTCGTGGGTGACGAAGACGATTGTTTTTTTGAGGCGGCTGGCGAGGGCGCTGAATTCGCGCTGGAGTTCGGCGCGGGTGACGGGATCGAGAGCGCCGAAGGGCTCGTCCATTAAGAGGATGGGAGGATCGGCGGCGAGGGCGCGCGCTACGCCGACGCGCTGGCGTTGGCCGCCGGAGAGTTCGCGGGGCTTGCGTGCCGCAAATTCTGCCGGGTCGAGACCTACCAGGCGCAGTAGTTCTTCGACGCGGGCGGCGGTGCGGGCGTGTTCCCATTTTTCGAGACTGGGAACGAGAGCGATATTTTGTGCGACGGAGAAATGCGGGAAGAGGCCGGCTTCCTGGATAACGTATCCGATGCCGCGACGGAGGCGGATGGGGTCGCAGTCGGTGGTGGCGCGGCCTTCGACGAAAACTTGTCCTTGCGAGGGGAGCAACATACGGTTGATGAGTCTTAATAAAGTGGTTTTGCCGCTGCCGCTGCGGCCGAGGAGAACGAGGGTCTCACTCTGAGAAATTTTAAGCGAAACATTGGAAACGATGTTGCGGACGGGAGTATCGTTTTTTCCGTTGTGCGCGGCGCGGATTTGGTAGCTTACATCGCGAAATTCGATGGCGAATTCCGGGTTGGATACAGGTTTCGTATTCATTTCGATTGACAGAGCCTTTGTAGAGCGGGACCATCTTAATGCACCAGCCTCCCCAACGCCGAATTTTGGCGCATCTTTCACGCCGAAGCGGCATCTAACACAGGGGGAAACGCCATGGGAGCAACCGCCACAGTTGTCCGTACACGGCACGAACTTCACACCCGGCTTTTAGGCGCGCGCGAGCAGACGGATTCATTGTTTCGCATCGTGCGCGACGAAGCGATTTACGACAGACCTATTCCTGAACGGCATCGAATCATATTTTATCTTGGGCACGTGGAAGCGTTCGATTGGAACCTGCTTGCGGACCGGGCGTTTGGCCTGCGGTCTTTCCATCGGACATTCGATCGGCTTTTTGCATTTGGAATCGATCCCGTGAGCGGCGGATTGCCGAGCGACACGCCGCGAGATTGGCCGGAGCGCGAGGCAGTTGAAATGTACAACCGGGGCCGGCGGAAAGAACTCGACGGAGCGATTGAGAATGCCTTGGCGAGGCCTGCGGAGGGGCATCCACAGCTGATTCCCATGCTGGAAGTGGCCATTGAGCATCGGTTGATGCATGCGGAAACGCTGGCGTATATGCTGCACCGGCTGCCGACCGATCGAAAAGTTCGCGGGCCGATTGGGTCGTCGTCCGGAACGCCGCGAAAGAAAACGCATCTTGTGGAAATTCCCGCGGGGCGAGCCGCGCTGGGGCTGAAATATACGACGGGCGATGAGTTTGCGTGGGACAACGAGCTGGATCCGCATGAAGTGGACGTGGCGGGATTTGCGATTGAGAGCGGGAACGTGACGAACCAGGATTTTTTGAGATTTATTCAGGCCGGCGGATATGAGAACGAGGCGCTTTGGAGCGCGGAGTCCTGGGCCTGGATGCAAACGGAAGGCGTACGGCATCCGGCGTTTTGGAAGCGCGATGGAAATTTGTGGATGTACAACGCGATGTTTGGGGAGATTCGGCTGCCGCTGGATTGGCCTGTTTATGTGAGCCACGCGGAAGCTAGCGCTTACGCCAAATGGCTTGGACGCTCGTTGCCTAGTGAAGCGCAGTTTCACCGGGCGGCTTACGGAACCCAGGATGGCTGGGTTGAGCGGAGTTATCCGTGGGGCGAAGAGGGGCCGAGCGCGCGGCACGGCAATTTTAATTTTCAGCATTGGGATCCCTCACCTGTCGGAGAACATCCAGAAGGCGCGAGCGCATTCGGAGTTCATGATTTGGTAGGCAACGGATGGGAATGGACGAGGACGCAGTTCGCGCCATTTCCCGGATTTGCGCCGATGCCCTTCTACCCTGGTTATTCCGCGGATTTCTTCGATGGCAAACACTATGTGATGAAGGGAGGGTCGCCGCGAACGGCAGCATGCATGTTGCGGCGATCCTTCCGGAACTGGTTCCAGCCGCATTACCCGTACGTCTACGCAACGTTCCGCTGCGTGGAAGACTAGCAAGACAAGTCCAAGCCCTTGGGAGCCGACATGCTGACGCAGATCCTTCCGCTGAGACATGTGTCCGAGTTTGCGGCGGACATACGCGAAAGCTTGACGAAAAGCGGGCAGAGAGAACTGCCCTCGAAATATTTGTATGACGAAGTGGGCTCGGCGCTGTTCGAGACGATTTGCGTTTTGCCGGAATACGGGCTGACGCGTGCAGACGCGCGCTTGTTGGAAAAGCATGCGCGGGAGATTGTGGGGCGGTTGCCTTCGCCGGTGCATGTAGCGGAGCTGGGGAGTGGCAGCGGCAAGAAGACGCGGTGGATACTCGAGGCGCTTTCGCGGCGGCAGAAAACTTTTTATTTTCCGATTGAGATCTCGCCTTCGGCGCTCGCGGCTTGCGAGAAGGAACTCGGGCAGATTGACCTGGTGAGCATCGTGGGGCACGAGCAGCCTTATCTGGAGGGTTTAAGATCCGTCGCCGAGGGGCGGCTGAACGGGGACCATCTGCTCGTGCTGTTTCTGGGAAGCACGATTGGGAATTTCGACCGTGGTGCCGGAGAGGAGTTCCTGCGTAGCGTGCGCGGGATTTTGCGTGAGGGCGATGCGCTGCTGCTGGGGACGGACCTTGAGAAGAGTATCGAGGAACAATTGCTGGCTTATGACGATCCGGCTGGTGTGACTGCGGCTTTCAATTTGAATTTACTGGCAAGGATTAACCGCGAGCTGCGCGGGGACTTCGATCTGAAGTGTTTCCGGCACGAGGCACGATGGAATGCTGTGGAGCGGCGCATTGAGATGCATTTGCGGTCGACCTGCCGGCAGCATGTGGAGATTCGGGCAGCGGGACTGCGCGTGACGCTGGATGAAGACGAGACGATTTGGACGGAGAGTTCGCACAAGTACCGCATTGGGGAAGCGGCGGAGATGGGCGAGCGGACTGGCTTTCGGTCTGAAGGCATGTGGGTGGATGAGGAGTGGGCTTTTTCGCAGAATCTTTTGATTGCGGAATAGTTTGGTTGGTTCCTGCCTATAGAAAATTCATAGGACAAGGTGCGTGCCCCATTTGGGTGTAGCGGTCATCCTCGGAAGGATGACCGTACCTTTGGCTTACAGACAGGAAAAACATTACACAGAGGACGCAGAGAGAGCAGAGGGCACAGAGAAGACTTCTTGCAGACAAAGAGAGAGACTACCGGTTTTCAAAACCAGAATCTGATTTTTTACACGAAGAAGTGGCGAGTGGCGAGCTCTACCCCGCAATTGTGGCGAAGTTAGAAGGATTCGATTCGCCAGACCAGGCGGGCGAACCACGGATCTTGGGCTGCGAGAGTAGGGTGCCAGACGGCCAGGATTTGGGAGCCCTGGTAGACACGCTCGAAACCTTCCTCGGATTCGGAGACCGTTTCAATCGGAGCGATCCAGAATTCTTTAGCGCCTGGAGCGTGGAGCGTGATGCGAACGCGCTGCCAGCCGTCTTCCATGCGAAGCATGGGGCCGGGGAGGACGCCGCTGAAGCGAAGATTTTGCGGGCCTTCAGGCGTTTCGAAGAAACGGTCGGGTTCAGCTGGCGCTAGTAAATTGATCACCGATTCGATGCCGACGGCGATTGGTTTTCCGAGAGATTGCTTCAGTTTGATGCCGATTTCGCAGGCTACTTCGCAGCCTTGCGGAGAAGGGCCGAAGGTAAAACGCTTTGCGAGGGAGAGCTTTGGCGGTGCGGCGCCTGCTTTTGCGCTGAGGCTCAGTTCGTCGTCGCGAATGAGCTGGGCGTCGTTGGCGGAAGCGGATTTGACGTTGTAGGCGCCGCCGGCGAATCCGGGATCTTCTTTCAGTTCGAGCGTTTCGTACTCAGACTGCGTGCGAGCAGGGTCGAAGAGCAGGACGCGGAAGGCGTGGCGCGGCCAGCGGTCGTAGCGGAGAAAACGTTCGAGGCCAGGCTCCTTGACGAGGGTTTGTTCGTGAATGGAAGAGACAGCGCCCGGAACGGCGGTTATGGCAGCTTCGCGTAGGCGCGCATGGTAGGCCTCAGGGCGGCGCTGAATGGAATTGATGAGCGTGGCGGATGCGGAACGAAAATCGAAGACCGCGAGAGTGCCACCGTCGGTGGGTTTCAGAAGCGCCTGGTATTCGGGGGCGGTGAAGAGGTGCTCGTGAGCGCCATCGGCATCGTAATCGAGCAATTCGACGCGGGGTACGAGCGCGCCGGGAGTATGTTTATCGGCGATGGCTTCGGCGCGAATTAAACTGCGCCAAAGCTCCGTGCGGAGATGCGGGGAGTAAAGGCCGCCGAAGACGCCGTGCCAGTAGGCGTCGTTGCATTGGCCGCGGAGGAGCAGGTCACGGGCCGTGGCGAGGTCATCGGAAGCTTTTGAGGCGCCGCGGCGCGGAGGAACGGCGGCGATGCGGGCGGAGACGCGCAGCATTTTTTTGTTGAGCAGATTGGATTCGGCATATTTGCGGAAGAAACCGCGCCAGGAGCCGCCGCGGAGGAAAGAAAGAACTTCGGGGCGGGCGCTGAACTCTTTCTGGACGGCGTGAAAGCGCTGGCGGACGCGCGTGGGGAGAACCCATTCCATCATTTCTGTGTAGGAGGCAGTGGGAAGGTCGGCGCGGCCTAAAGGCGAGTGGCTTGCGAGATATTCCGCGGGAGTCGAGACGCGCAGCCAGGAAGAATTTTCTTCGAGAGCGGTGAAAAATTCCTCGAGCCATCCATCTTGGTAGCAATGCTTGGCGGTGCCGGGCCAGACGCCGAATTTTTCCATGTCATCGCCCATAGCGGCGACGCCGCCGGGATGCAGGGCCGCAGCTTCCTTGAGATAGGTAATGACGTCTTTGACTTTGCCGAAGGGAATGAAATAGCGGAGCGCTTTCTGGCCGGGGAAGAGCCAGACGGTCTGGCCGCGGTCCTCGGCAATGTAAGCGCCAAAGAGTTCTTCTGGCTCGAAGCCGGCGGAGAGGAAATGGATGTCGTCGACGAGAGTGTAGTTGACGCCGGCGGCAGCCAGAGCGGAGGGGAGTTGCGGCTCCCAGACGCGCTCGGCGATCCAGGCGCCTGCGGGTCGATGAGCGAAGTGCTCGTCGAGGTAGTCGGCGAGACGAGTAATCTGTTCGAGTTGGTCTTCCGGCGGGATGGAGACGAGGATGGGTTCGTAAAAGCCGCCGCCGACGAGTTCGACTTGGCCGGAGCGGGCGAGGGCTTTCAAACGGGTGAAATACTCGGGGCGATTTTCCTCGATCCAGGTGAGCAGCGGGCCGGAATAGTGGAGGCCCATGTGGACGCCGGGATGTTTCTCAAGGAGTTCAATGAATGGCAAATAGGAGTCTTTATAGGCCTTTTCCAGCACGTGGCCGAAATTGCCGCAGGGCTGGTGGGCGTGAATGAGCAGAGCGAGATGGAAGGGTTCTGGCATGGGGAAAAAAGTTCTCTCAAACATCATACCGTGTGGCGCAAGATTTCCAATTCAGGAGAATGGTTGGTGTGAGCGAAAGGCGCACTTTGTTAGGACGCATAAAGCCAGGTCCGTGGTGCAGGAGATTGACACACCTGCGCACGTGTGAAAGGCTAACCGAAGGATAGAGTGGACTATGCGAGTGACAGCAAAAGGCGAATACGCTACGCAGGCAGTGTTGCACCTGAGCCTGCAGTATCCCGAAGTTGTGACGATTCATGAAATCGCGCAGAGGCATCATATTCCGCTGAAGTACCTGGAACAAATCCTGCTGGAATTGAAGCGCGGGGGAATTCTGGAGAGCCGGCGCGGGGTGCGCGGGGGTTATACCCTGGCGCGGGCGCCTGAGGAGATTTCTGTCGGGGCCGTGTTGCGAGTTGTCGATGGCGCTTTTGCGGAGTCCAGTTGCGTGCACAATGAAGCGATGGGCGGAGTTTGCGTAGAAGGCGAAAGCTGCGGGTTGAAGCAGATTTGGAAGGATGTGCAGGGAGCGGTGGAGAAGATTTTGTTTGCGACTTCGTTTGAGGAAGTGCGGCGGCGGACTTTGAGCGGAGCGCCGCGGGGCTGCGAAACGGTCAAGCTGGACAGTTGAGAAAAAGAAAACGGCACGCCGAGGCGTGCCGAGTGGACAGAGTCAATTCCCCCTAAAAGCAGGCGTTATTTCGCGGTGTAGAACTCCGCGTTGACCGGAGTGTAGCTGTTCCACTTCTCCGGCAAATCTTCGAGGGCGAAGATGGCGGTCACCGGGCAAACCGGCACGCACGCGCCACAATCAATGCATTCCGTGGGATTGATGTAGAGCTGGTTGAACTTTTCATGCTCGGGCTCGTCTTTACGAGGGTGGATGCAATCGACGGGACAGACATCCACGCAGGCGGTGTCTTTTGTGCCGATGCAGGGCTCAGCGATTACGTACGCCATTCAAATCTCCTTATGAACGAACAGAAAGCCGGGAGCGAGTCCAGAGAATGGGAGCACCCAGCGGAATTTCTTATACCACGCCCCTGCCGGGGCCAACAAGCAGGAGAGAAGATTGTACTTGGCGCGACGGGGTTTCTCAACCTCGGGCCTTGCGGCTAGAATGGTTGGGGAAGGTGAAGCGATGAGATTACGGAATGTCGTTGCGGGAATGCTGTTGTTTGCAGCGGGGATGACTATTGCGGTTCTGGTTGCCGCGGGTGCGCCGCAGGCCAAGGCTCCGTCAGATCCGCCCATGATCGACGCGCAGGGGTTTCAGAAGATTCTTGCGGAGCATAAGGGGAAGCCGCTGCTGGTGAATTTCTGGGCGACGTGGTGCGAGCCTTGCCGGGACGAGTACCCGATGCTGAATGAGTTGGCGAAGCAGTATGCGCCGCAGGGGTTGCAGGTTGTGGGCGTAAGCATGGATGACGACGGAGATTTGATCTTGATGCGGAGATTTCTGGCGCGGTACAAACCGATTTTTCCGAACTATCGCAAGACCGCCGGGGCCGAGGCTGCGTTTCGGGAGTCTATTTTGCCGGGATGGACCGGGACTATGCCAGTGTCCGTTTTTTATGCGAAAGATGGGCGGCAGGTTGGGCATTTCCTTGGCGAGAAGAGCCGGGGACAGTACGAAGAGACGATTCGCAGTTTGGTGGGTTCGAGCGTGGATGCTAGCGGCTCGCAGCAGCGGTGATGACTTGCCACATAAAGTGCGCGAAATTCCTGAGTTGGAGGTTGATGCTTTGAAACCGGGGAAGAGCCTGTGATACGCAGCGAAAATTTGCGGAGTGGCTATATTCAGGACGACGTTGAAGAGTATCTCTACCAATTGTTGCCGGAGCGCGACGCACTGATCGGGGAGATGGAGAGTTACGCCGCTGAGCATCGCGTGCCGATTATTGGGCCTGCGGTGGCGCGTCTGCTTGCACTGTTCGCGCAGGTTTCCGGAGCGAAACGGATTTTCGAGATGGGTTCGGCCATTGGCTACTCGACGATCTGGCTGGCGCGGGCGGCTGGACCACAAGGAAGAGTGCATTACACCGACGGGGATCCCGCGAATGCAGAGCGCGCCCGAGGGTACTTCCGACGGGCTGGAGTTGCGAAGCGCATCTATGTGCAGGTGGGCGATGCGCTCGATGTGCTGAAGAAAACGCCCGGGAAATTTGACCTGATTTTCAACGATGTGAATAAGAATCAATACCCGGACGCGCTGCGTGTTGCGCTGCCAAAATTGAAGCGCGGAGGATTGTTCATTACGGATAACACATTGTGGTCCGGGAAAGCGGCGCGGGCGGCGGCGCCGGATGATGTGCACACGCTCGGCGTGCAGGAATTCAACCGGTTGGTTTATGCGTCGAAAGAGTTGTATCCCGTTCTGATTCCGCTGCGGGACGGCGTGACGGTTTGCCGCAAACTTTAGGCACGGAGGGAAGCTAAGAGCGGAAGAAGTTGCGGAGCAGGAAGCCGAGATTGGCGGGGCGCTCGGCGAGACGGCGCATGAAGTAGGGGAACCAGTCGTTGCCGTATGGGATATAGACGCGCAGCCGATAGCCGTCCTTCACGAGGCGGCGCTGCAGGTCGGTGCGAACTCCGTAGAGCATCTGAAACTCGAAATCATCCTTGGAGATTTGTTTGGCGGCGGCCCATCGAATGGTTTCCGCGATCATGCGCGGGTCGTGGGTGGCGATGCCGTGATAAAAACCGCTGGGCAGGAGAATCTTCATCAGGCGGACGTAGTTGAAGTCGACGTCTCGTTTGTTGGGATAGGCCACATCCTGAGTTTCCTTGTAGGCGCCCTTGCAAAGACGGATGCGGCAGCCGTAGGCCAGTAGGTCGTGGATGTCCGTTTCGCTGCGATAGAGGTAAGACTGGATCACTGTGCCGATGGCGGGCGTGGTGGAGCGCACGTACTTGACGAGATCGATGGTGCGCTGCGTATATAAAGAGCCTTCCATGTCAATGCGAAGAAAATTTTCGCAAGCCGCGGCGCGCTCGGCGATGGAGCGGACCAGACCCTGGCAAAAGTCGGCGTTCAGGTCCAAACCCAGTTGCGTCAGTTTGCAGGAAACATTGGCGTGGAGTTTTTCGTGTTCGATGCGTTCAAAGACCTCGAGATAGGAGTCGCGGGCTTTTTGCGCGTCGGAAGTTGTGGAGCTGTTTTCGCCGAGATAGTCCAGGCTGACGAGCATTCCTGCTTTGTTAGAGGCGCGCGCGGCTTCGATGGCTTCGTCAAGCGTTTCGCCGGCGACGAAGCGGCGCGCCATGCGGCGCGTGGTGCCGTTGGTGGTGACCCATTTGGCGAAGCGGGGACTTTCGGAGAGTTTGAGAAGCGTCGCGCGAAGCATGCCATAAGATTATGCCCGTGTAGGACTTCAGCGACTAGTCCTTGTGCTCTTCCAGGAACTTTTCCGCATCGAGAGCAGCCATGCACCCAGAACCGGCAGCGGTGACGGCCTGGCGATAGCGATGATCCTGAACGTCACCGGCGACAAAGACGCCCGGAATTTTCGTCAGGCTGCCGTGTTTGGCAATCAAGTAGCCGTTGCTATCCATTTCCAGCTTGCCCTTGAAGACGGTCGAGTTTGGATCGTGGCCGATGGCGACGAAAACACCGTCCACCGTGATTTCGCGGGCTTCTTTTGTTTCGAGGTTACGCAAACGGGCGCCTTCGACATGGCCTTGCGGGGCGATGATTTCTTCCACGGCGAAAGGCGTGACGAATTCGACTTTCGGATTGGCCTTGGCGCGGTCAATCATTATTTTGGAGGCGCGGAATTCGTTGCGGCGGTGGACCAGGTACACCTTGCTGGCGTGGCGCGTGAGGAAGTTGGCCTCTTCCATCGCGGAATCGCCGCCGCCGACTACGGCAATCGGCTTGTTGCGGAAAAAAAAGCCGTCGCAAGTTGCGCAGGTGGAAAGGCCGTGGCCGATGAGATCGCGCTCGCCTTGCAGGCCGAGCAAACGGGCCGTGGCTCCCGCGGCAACGATGACGGACTTGGTCTCGTACGTGTCTTTTCCAGCGATGACCTTGAACGGGCGCTGCGTGAGGTCCACTTCGTTGACTTGCCCGGCTTTGAATTCGGCGCCGAATTTTTGCGCCTGTTTGCGCATGTTTTCGATGAGTTCCGGGCCCATAATGCCGTCGGGAAAGCCGGGATAATTCTCAACGTGCGTGGTGAGAGAGAGCTGGCCGCCCTGCTCGTGGCCGTCAATTACAAGCGGCTTCAGGCTGGCGCGGGCCGCGTAAATTGCAGCGGTAAGGCCGGCGCAGCCACTGCCGATAATCACGACGTTTTGCATTCTGTTTATCCCCACCCATTAGATTCATCACTGCGCCCGCGGGATTCATTTCGAAGTCCAGGAGTATTGTAGCATCCCGACTGCTGCGACTCGGAAGATGGACGGTCCAAATTGGAGAGCAATTTTGTTTGCCCGCCGTTGACCGTGCTGAATTGCCGCATCTATAGTCAAAGGCACGGGCTGAGAGAAGATCGAGGCTGCCTGAGGAGAACGAGACATGGACCCGCGTTATCCCATTGGAAAATTCGCAATGCCCGCGCAAGCGACGCCAGAGCTACGGCAGGCGGCAATCGAGGAGATCGCGTCAACGCCCGCCAAAATGCGCGCAGCGGTTACGGGACTGAACGATGCACAGCTTGATACGCCGTATCGTGAAGGCGGATGGACGGTGCGGCAGGTCGTCCACCACGTCCCCGACAGCCACATGAATGCATTTGTGCGGTTGAAGCTGGCGCTCACAGAAGAAAAGCCGACGATCAAGCCCTACAACGAAGCGGCCTGGGCCGAGTTGGCTGACGCGAAGATGCCCGTTGAGATTTCTCAGGCACTGTTGGATTCCGTGCACGCGCGTTGGGACACGTTGTGGCGAGCGATGAAGCCGGAGCATTTTTCGCGCGTCCTGGTGCATCCGGATCATGGCGAACGCACGGTCGATTGGCTGGTCTTTGTGTATGCCTGGCATGGCAAGCATCACACGGCGCACATCACGGAGCTGCGAAAGCAAAAGGGCTGGTAGCATTTCCCGGCCACACTGCAAGCCCACTTGAGTAAGGAGCCGCCTCCCGGCTCCTAGCGAGTACTAAGACCATTGTCGACCTGTAGTACTAGCCTTCCCCACCTCTGTACTATCGCCTGAGTTAGCGTTCCTCCTCAAAACTGTTCCTGAACGAAACACAGTCATTCCATTAGCAAGCACTTCGGGCCCCGCTTACCGAGGAGACAGTCGCAAATGAACGCTGATTCCAGCCGTCATCGAAAAGATCAAAAGGGTAGCTTTCTTAAGACCACGACGTGGGGAGTAGCTATCGCGCTCGCCGCGATCACGTCCTTTTGGGGTCTTTCGGGCCATTCTGCACGGTCATTGAAGAGCGACCGGACTGGCAGACTTGCAGCGCCAGCCGCACTTCCCTCCCAGCGCACATCGCTGACGGCCTCATCTGCCGCCGGGAAGTATTTCTTGCAGCCAGGGATGCCGGTGCAGGCGCAACGGCCCTCGTTTTTCTCGGCCGCGAATAGCTCCGGAATTGCTTCGCCGATGTCTGCAGCGTCCCAAGCAAACGGAACGTTTCTAAACACACCTTCCACGCCGAGCCAAGCCAACCTCTCAGACGCCCAGCCGCAATCTGGTGGGCTGGCCTCTGGAGCCCAAGTCACTGCTGCCATAATTGGGGCAAAGACCGCGCCTGACCTGAAGGGGCTCGACCCGAAAACGCCGGTCGACGTCATTGTTCAGTTCAAAAAGACCGGAATCTCGTCGGACTTGACGGCTGATGGCGCAACGCTCAAGACCAGCCTGCGCCTCATCAACGCTCAACTTGTTAACGTAAAAGCGGGAAGCCTCAGCAACATCGCCTCCCATGCCGACGTTTTGTACATCTCTCCAAACCGCAAGTTGCGCGGCATGGCCGCGGTGGACAACGTGGTCACCTCCGTGAATGCTGACCTAGCCAACGCCAACGGCTGGAACGGCGCAGGCGTGGGGGTCGCGGTGATCGACAGCGGCGTGACTGCTGTCGATGACCTGAACTCGGACGGAAACACAAGTCCATCGCGCGTGGTTTACGCACAAAGCTTCCTCACCGACTATCCCCTCCCCAACGATGACCTGGGGCACGGAACGCACGTGTCGGGCATTATCGCTGGAAACGGATACGATTCCGCCAACACGGGCAACTACCCCTACGTTTATCAAGGCATCGCGCCGGAAGCGAACATCATCAATTTGCGCGTGCTGGACCCCAACGAAGCCGGCACGGACGCCGCAGTCATCTCTGCTATCCAGCAGGCAATCGCGCTTCAAAGCACGTATAACATTCGCGTCATTAATCTGTCGTTGTCCCGCGGGGTCTACGAGAGCTACACACTCGATCCTCTCTGCCAAGCAGTGGAATCTGCCTGGCAAGCGGGCATCGTCGTCGTCGCGGCTGCCGGGAATATGGGCGAGTATTACGACGCCGGCACGGAAGGCTACGCCACGATCGGAGCTCCTGGAAACGACCCCTACATCATTACGGTTGGCGCCACCAACAACCACGGTTCAGGCTCACAAGCCGCGCAAACGATGACGAGCTACAGCTCCAAGGGCCCCACGGCTTTTGACCACATCGTTAAGCCAGACCTGGTTGCCCCCGGCAATAACGTCGTATCGCTTTTGTCTTCACAGACAAATACCTTTGTGACGGAGTATCCGGCGTTGGCCGTTTATCCTTGCAACACCGGCTTAACTACCTGCAATTCTTCTTTCGGCCAGGCGCATTACCTGCAATTGAGCGGCACGAGCATGGCTACACCGGTGGTCAGCGGCGTCGCGGCGCTTCTCTTGCAGCAGAATCCTTCGCTTACGCCCGACCAGGTGAAGGCCCGCCTGATGCTGACGGCCTGGAAGGGATTCAGCCAATCCACCACTGCCACGGACAACGGGACCGGAGTGACTTACACCATCGAGCAGGACATCTTCTCGATTGGCGCGGGTGCGGTCGACGCTTCCGCAGCCCTGGCTAATACCGACCTGGCACCGGCAACGGTGGGCTCCGCGATGTCCCCGACAGCCGTAATTGACCCGAATAGCGGCAACGTTAGCATTTCGAGTGCTCCTGGAACGGTCTGGGGCAACTCGGTTGTTTGGGGTAATTCCGTAGTGTGGGGCAACTCCGTCGTATGGGGAAATTCAGTGGTTTGGGGTAACTCCGTGGTTTGGGGTAACTCCGTGGTCTGGGGCAATTCGGTGGTCTGGGGTAACTCCGTCGTTTGGGGTAACTCCGTTGTGTGGGGAAATTAGGCAGGCGGCAGAGAACAACGATGAGAGAACATAACATGCCAACCGCCGCCAAAACCTTCATCGCCATCGTCCTAACCGCCGGGGCTGCCATTTTGTTCCATGCGGCAAGCACCTGGTCCACTACAAATCTTGCGCCGTTCGCGGCGTTTCTCGCGCTCACGCTGATCGCTTCCACTCTCAAGACGCGCATTCCCGGAATGACCGGGACCATGTCTCCCAACTTTGCTTTTCTTCTGATTGGCATGGTTTCTTTTTCGTTCTCGGAAGTTGTCGCCGCCAGTTTTGCTGCGGCCCTCCTGCAGTGTGTCTGGCGGCCAAAACAGCGCCTGCAACTCGTGCAGGTTCTCTTCAGCGCGGCTACCCTCCCGATTAGCTGCGCCGCTTCGTTCTGGTCGGCTCACGCGATCGTGAGTTACCTCAGTCCCAATTCACCGGTGGGGCTCGTTATTTTGGCCGGTTGTTTCTACCTGTCGATCAACACCGTTCTGGTTTCCATCGTCATCGGGCTGGTCCAAGGGCAGAGCTTCCAGCAGGTCTGGCAGAATTGCTTCGACGCCGTTTTTCCCAGCTTCCTTGTGGGCATTCTTTTGACCGGTCTGCTTGCAGGGTCGGTCACGGAAATCGCCGCTTGGCGGAAATCTCTGCTCTTGCTTCCCGCCGTTGTGCTCGGCCATCTCTACTTGATGAGCCGGCACAGGAGCACTGCTGACGCCAACTACGGGATGGAAGAACTCAGAGAAGAAGAGCTCGTCGGCTCAACTTCAGGGCGCAAATAGCTTCAGCAAATATCTGTGAGCCCGGACGAATTGAATAACTATACTTCCCGGCCAGCCTGACACCGGCTGGCCCACGCGCCGCACATCGCGGAATCTGTTGGGGCTCTCCCACCGTCAATTCGATACAGTAATTGATGCCGTTGAGAAGCCAAGTATAATCCCTGCCATGCCATCACACGACCTGAACAAACTCTGGGAAGAACACGTTGCCGGCGAATTCGTGACGCGCGATACCGAGGCCACGCTAAACACCATGGTGGACGACGCCTACGTCAACCACATCCCTGTCCTTACGGGAGGCAACGGCAAAGCGGCCCTGCGCCGCTTTTATTCGCAAGACTTCATACCCGTCATGCCGCCCGACACCACACTCGTTCCAATCTCGCGCACCGTCGGCGAAGACCAGGTTGTCGACGAGATGGTTTTCTCCTTCACCCACACGCAGGAAATGCCCTGGATGCTGCCCGGCGTTCCGCCAACCCATCGCCGCGTTGAAGTCGCCATGGTGGCCATAGTTCGTTTTCGCGATGGAAAGCTGGCCCACGAGCACATCTATTGGGATCAGGCTTCCGTCCTGAAGCAGCTCGGGCTTTTGACTGACGAGTCGTTGCCGGTGACCGGTGTTGAAAGCGCGCGCAAAGTCCTCGATCCGAAATTAAAAGCGAACAAGTAGGTAAGCGCCATCGGTGGAAGATGTGCGCGGCAACTGGCGAAGCGTGTGGCGGCTCGTGTAGGATAAATTGGTACACGAGGAGAGTGCATGAGCCGACCGTCAGGAACTTACGCTATTTTTGAAACTTCGCAGGGCAACGTCGTTGTGCGATTGCTGGAAAAGGAAGCTCCAAAAACCGTTGAGAATTTCGTTGGATTGGCCGAGGGAACCAAGGAATTCAAGGACGAAGCAACCGGCAAAAAGCTGAAGAAAAACTATTACGACGGGCTGGTGTTTCATCGCGTGATTCCGCAGTTCATGATTCAGGGCGGATGCCCGCAGGGCAGCGGACGCGGCGGGCCGGGTTATACGTTCGCTGACGAATTCCATCCTTCCTTGAACCACTCGAAAGCCGGAAAACTCTCCATGGCCAACGCCGGACCCGGAACGAACGGCAGCCAGTTTTTTCTCACCGTAGCGGCGACGCCGTGGCTCGACAACAAGCACACCATTTTCGGCGAAGTCGTCGAAGGCCAGGACGTGGCCAATAAAATTTCCAATTTGCCGCGCGATTCGAACGACCGGCCAAAGACTCCCGTAACCTTGCAGAAAGTGCGCATCGAGCGCGTTCCCTAAACGCGCCGCAGGCCGATGCTGACACCCCAGCGCATGCTCCGGCTCATGATCGAAATGATTTTTCTGTTCCTGGGCGTGCTTGTCATCTGGTTGGGGCTCACTGGACGAGTTTCCGTCGAGCGTTACAAGCCGTCCTGGCTGATTCTGAGCGTTGCTTTGATTCTTTGGGGGCTCCGCGCGCTCTACGGACCCAACAAATGGTGGGCGCGCTGGGAGAACTGGACTCGCGGCCTTTCGCTGATCCTTCTCGGCTTGGTGATGCTGGCCATTTCGCGCGTGCCGTTTTTGTGGATTGGCCCGCTGCTGGCCGGCGCTGGCGTTGTCATGGCAATGCGCGGAATTATCGGGGCGGCGCTGGTCTTCCGGCCTCGTTGATCCGCCTGGGGGTTTCCCGGCTCGTTTTTCAGTTCGCTTCAGCTATAATCCGCACCAGGAACGGCCCCTCTCTGCCTTTACATTCGCGCGAGGGTGATCGTCTGGCCCACGCCACAAAATACAAAAGGAGGCGCATCATGCTGAAGGAATTCAAGGAATTTGCGCTGCGGGGCAACGTGATGGATTTGGCCATCGGCGTCATCATCGGCGCTGCGTTTGGGAAGATCGTGTCCTCGCTGGTGGAAGACGTGCTCATGCCGCCGATTGGGCGACTCTTGGGGCACGTCGATTTTTCTGGCTTGTTCATTAACTTAAGCGACAAGACATACGACACACTGGCGGCCGCAAAAGCCGCGGGAGCGCCTACGCTCAATTACGGGATCTTCCTGAATAGCGTCGTGAATTTTTTCATCGTCGCGCTGGTGGTATTTCTCGTTGTGCAGCAGATCAACCGCCTAACCAAGAAGCCCGCGCCGCCTGCTGTGCCGACGACTAAGGACTGCCCGCAGTGCGCCATGAGTATCCCGCTGGCCGCAAAGCGCTGCGGCCACTGCACAACGCAGCTCGCGTAACCTGCAGTTCTAAAATCGGCCAGGGAATTCGCGCGGGGGCGCGCCAGACGTTAAGCGGATGGTTTTTTCTTCTGCTGATTCGCTTCGAGGTGCGCGCGCAGCCGTTTGACAACGGCATCTTCCTGCCCGTCGTCGATTTCCTTTTGCACTTCCTCCAGCGCGAAGTGCACAACGTCATGATGATGCAGCTCCTGCGGAGCGAGCACATCGCTGAAGCGCAGCCACATCCGGTGCAGCAGGTTGACTTCATTGGCGGTCAGGTTCGGAGCGTGCGGACCAAGAACTTTGTAAATCTTGTCGCCATTCGGCAAATGAATTTCGAGGTTGAACTGCGGCTTGGAGTCGCCGAGTTTTTCCCAGGCTTCGCCGATGAGCCGGGCTTGCTCTTCTGTCGATTCCTTTGCCGAGTGGCCCAGGACGATGGTGCTCGATTGCAGGGATTGCGCGGCGCGCAGGATGCCGTCCCACAAATCGTTCGCGCCCACGACCGCGAGACGCACGGATTTGCCGCGCTTTTCCGCCAACGCCAGCGTCTGAGAAAAAAGCTGCTGTTCGATGGTGCCGAAGAGCTGCTCGGCTTCCAATTCGTGCTCGCCGGTGGCCGAGCGGCGCAGCAGGCGCACGTGGAGCACGATGACGTCGCGGCGTCCGGGCTTGATGCGGTCCAGCACGTTGCCGAGGTGATAGAGCGAATGGACGTTGCTCACGGGCACAACGATGTTGCCGGGCCGCGCGCCCACCGCTTCCGGCGTCAGCTCGCCTTCCATTTCCAGGTGAAACTGATCCATTTCGACGTGCTTGGTATTTCCGCGCCGGTGAAGCATGTACTTTTCCGAGATCGTGAAAATCACAAAAAGCACGACGGAAAAAGTGACGCCGGCGATGGTGGCGTCTTTTTTGGTGAAAAGGTTTACCAGGGCGATGCCGAGCAGTCCAATGGTAATCAGGCCCAGCCCGACAGGAAGCTCAACGCCAAACACGGTGAAATTCAGGGGCACGCGGTATTCGCGAGCGCCGGGATGCGTGTAGCGGAGCACGAGCACGGCCATGCCCTTCATGGCAAAGCTCCAGATCACGCCGAAGGCATAGAGGTTGGCGAGAAAAGTCACATCGCCGCGGCTGATGATAATGGTGATGATCTGCAACCCCGCGATGATATTGATGATGCGGTGGGTTGTTCCGAAGCGGCGGTGCGGCTGACGGAACCAATCGGCGAGGACCCCGTCTTCGGAGACGCGGTTGAGCACGCCGTTCGAGCCGACAATGGCCGTGTTCACGGCGCCGGCGAGAATCAAAGTACCGACGACGACCACAAATCCGTGGAAGAGCAGCCTTAATAAGAACGGTCCTTCTAGATTCATCGCCAAACCGCCGATGAGATTCTCGAGGAAGTTCTGCCGGACATTGTCCGGAATAATCATGACCGCGAAAAAAGAAACCAGCGAAGTGAATACCAGGCTGTAAATGAAAATGACCAGCCCGGCCTTTTTCAGGTTGGGAAGTTTGGGATGCTCGATTTCGCGATAGACCTGCGCGAGTGACTCTTCGCCGCTCATGGCCAGCACGGAGTGGCCGAGGCCGATGAAAATCGCCAGAAGACCCGCGAAATGCGCGAAGTGCACGCCGTAGAGCCACCCCATGGCGTTGGGCTCGAGCTTCAGGTTGCGCGGATGGGGGATCGGAGGCAACGCTGGGTGCCGCAGGAGAACCGTATAAATGCACCAGGCAATCAGAATCACGACCATCACGGTAGTGATCTGCATGATGCGCATGGCCTTCTGGCTGGATTCGGTGACGCCTTTGATGTTGTACCACCAGAAGTAAACGGTTACCGCGACGGCGAAGAAAGCCGCTCCTACACCTGGCGTGATATGCCAGGGGATATGCACGTAGTCGAACGTTTCGTTGAGCAGGCCGACAAGGTACTGGCCCGCGGAGACGCCGCTGATTGGTCCGGTCAAAATGTAATCGAACATCAGCGCGGACACGCTGAACTTGGCCAGCGTCCCGCCCATCGCCTCTTTAACGACGCGATAGACGCCGCCGCGCACGAACATGCTGCAGCTTTCGACGTACACAGCGCGAACCGCATACGAGAACAGCATGATGCCCAGGATGAACCACGGCGCGGCCTTGCCGATGTAACCTTCGGCTTCGCCGCCTGCGTAATAAGCGGAGGAAGCCAGGTCGTTGAGTACGATCGCGGCGGCGCGCCAAAACGAAATGAAGCTGAGCAGAGCCGTGGTGGCTACAAGGACACGCGGAATTCCGTTGCCGCGGCTGCCCGCGGCAGCAGGGCTGTGAGTACTGCTCATGTATGGGTGATCTCGATCTGCGGATTAAAATGCTCGCACTTTTTGAGGGCGAAGTCTAGCCGAACGGCCCATTTTGTTAAGCCTGAAACGATTTAGGCGCCGGGAGTGCGGAACACCTTGGCACACTCGCCGCAAGGGCAGATGCTGCGAAGATGGTCGTAACTGTAGATGCCGGTGGAATGGCCATCCGTGAAGCTGATCGAGACGGCGTAGTTGCCGACGACGGCGGCTGCTTGGGCGCGTGGCTTGGGCTTGAACATGGGCAGCGAAGGAAACGAAGTGATCCCTGGAGCAGCGGTGGCGGCGAAAGCTTCCTTTTTGCCGCGCTCGTCGTTGCACGTGGCGCAGGGGCATTCTTCGCGCAGATAGGCGAAGTCGTAGTGGCTGGTGTGCCCGTCGGCCCAGGTGATGTCGACGCCTGTGCCGGTCTTGACGTGAATCTTCACATCGGCCGGTTTCTTTCGCGGATCGATTGGGATTGGCATTCAGAAGGGCCCGTCAGCTCTTCGATTTTCCGTTGCAGCAGTCGCCCGGCGGAATGGGATTGCCGTGCGGGCAAGTTTTCGGGTGCCCAAGGAACGTGCAGATGCGCTGGTCGAGTTCGGGGCTGATGATGTGCTCGAACTTGCAGGCTTGCGTGTGCGCCTCCGTGTCGTTGGCGGAAAAAGTGTCTTTGAACAAACGTTCGGCGAGGCGATGGCGCCTCACGACGCCGCGAGCACGCTGGCTGCCCACGGGGGTGAGTTGGGCTTCGCCGTTTTGTAGCTCGACCAGATGTCGTTCCGTCATCCGGCCGAGAATCTTTGCGGTTGGTTCCGCGGGTAGAACAGGCAGACTACCGGGAGATCCGGTTGGCTGCAAACTGGCGACATTGGCGGGCTTTCCTGCTTCGCAGCAAATCCAGATCTGTTCGAGCAGATGATCAAAGCGAATTTCGTCTTCCGTGGAAACGGGAGTGCAGCAATCGTCCGAATCGGCAAGCGGACACGCCAGTGGATGGCCGGGGCCGTGCAGCGCCGTATCAAAATGCAGGCGACCGTGAGCCAGCTCGATGCGGCGGTCGACTTGGCGCGCGATGTCCGGGTCGTGCGTGACCATCAGAATGGTGTGGCCGGACTTATGCAGTTCGCTAAAGATTTGCAGGACGATCTCTTCGTTGGCTTCGTCGAGGTTGCCGGTGGGCTCGTCCGCCAGGATAATTTTCGGCTCGTTGATCAGCGCACGCGCGATGGCCACGCGCTGCTGCTCGCCTCCGGAAAGCTGCGATGGGAGGTGCGTCATGCGGTCGGCGAGACCGACGCGGCGCAAAGCCTCTGCAGCCTGCTTCTCGTCGGTAACACTGTGAAAGTATTGCGCGAGCATCACGTTTTCCAACGCATTGAGGTATGCCACGAGATGAAATTGCTGGAAGACGAAGCCAACTTTTTCCGCACGGTAGCGCACCAACTCGTTCTCGCTGAGCTTTGACAAATCGGTGCCGTACACCACAACGCGGCCGGAGTTGATCGTATCGAGCCCGCCAAGAATATTGATGAGCGATGTCTTGCCTGAGCCGGAGGGCCCCATCAGCGCCACCCATTCGCCCGGTTCGACGCGGAAGCTGAGATCATCGAGCGCGCGCAGCGAACCATACTTCTTGACGAGGTTCTCGATGACCACCTGCGGCGCGGCAATCTTCGGCTCGGGCAGAATCTGCACGGGAGCGCTCACCCTTCACCTCGAAACACCGACGCAGGCCGAATACTGGCCAGCCGCCGCAACGGATAAGCACTAAGAATCGCGACAATCATCGTAAGCGCCACAGCTACAGGATACACAATCAACCGCGGCTGCGCCGCCACGCCAAACACCTGTTTGCCCAGCCAGATGGAAAGAAGGATCCCCACTGCGGCGCCAATCACCCCGCCGCCCAAACCAAGTAGCGCCGCCTCCGCCAGAAAAAGCCGCAAGACGCGCCGCGTCGCGCCGCCGATGGCTTTCATCAAGCCAACGTCGTTGCGCCGCTCCATCGCGACATTAGTCATCGCCGCCATCACGCAAAGCGCGGTGAGCGCGAGAACGATTCCCACGGTGAAGTTCAGCAACCCCGAAATGCGGTCGTAAATTTTTGCTTGCGCATCCGTGAATTGCCGAACGGGACGAACATCGAGGCCCGGGAAGTCCAGCCGCAGCCTGGCGGCGTAATCGCTGATTTGCTCTGGCGTTCCCGGAACGGATAGCTGAATCACACTGATCTGTTCGGGCCGCTTTAGGAGCGATTGAAGAGGAGCCAGTGTAATGAAGACCTGATTGTCTTCAGGACCTCCGTAACTGTTGATTTCTTCCACGATGCAATCGAGTGTCGAGTTCGATGCCTTATCATCTGAATCCGGACTTGTGTCGAGGATCAGTGAGTCGCGGACGTGAAGTCTCAATCGTTGGGCGACGGCCGAACCTGCGTAACAAACTGCCGGAAGGCCGGTCCGCTGTGATCTTTCTAATGTGCGAGCGGGTGCAAGCTCTCGAAATGCTTCGCCGCTGAAGCCGGCAAAGACAATCTTGAACCGGGGCGAAACAGGCTCTTCCTCGTTGTTGTGGCGCCCGACATACGCATCCATCACAGCGTAAAGAATGCCGGCGCTTGCCACTGAGCCGCCATACTCAGGCGCGGGGATTCGGGAAAGAGCCGACTGGTTCATCGTGGTATTCGCCGGGTCCGCCACGGGAGTGATCACGACGTTCGCGCCAAATGCTCGAAATTCGGTGGTGATGCGGCGCTTGGCATCTACTTGAAGATTCAGGAGAGCTGCAGTAACAGCCGCTCCAGCGCCCAGGGCGAGTAGAATCACAAACAACCGGCCGCGATTGGCTCCGAGCAAATGCCGAACAATGCGCCAGAACATCTGCCGATTCTGCGATCGAGTGGCAGCCATCATTCGCCTCGCAAAATAGGCGCAGGCTCATAACGTGAAGCCCGACGCAGAGGAATCGCACTACCGAGAAGCGTAACGCCAGCAGCGAGAGCGAGAATCGCAACCAGAACAAGAAGCGATGGCGCAGGCGCAACCCCGAAAATCTTCAGTCCAATCAGGCGTGCAAGGATTATCCCGAGCGAGAAGCCAACCCCTCCGCCGACGAACGCCAACACAAGCTGTTCCGCTGCAAGCAGGAAGCCGACCGTGACCGAGCCCGCACCAAGTGCTTTCATCAAACCAATTTCGGTGCGCCTCTCCATCACCGAAGCCGCCGACGACGCGCCGACAGCGAGCGCCGCAGCAAGCAACGCCGCGAACGTCACCAACCAAAGCAAAGCACGCACGCGGGTGAGAATCGCTCCCTCGCCTTCGGCCACACGCCGGATCACGCGCACATCGCTTCCCGGAAGCACTTCTTTAATCGAATAGGCAATCGAGGAAACGTAAGGGCTGCACGACCAGCGCTCGAACTCATCCGGCTTCATCGTTTTGGGATCGCGCCGCGCAAAATCATCTTCGGGTTTCGTCAGCGCGCTTACATAAAGTTTCCGGTACTGACCTCCCCTGCCTGCGAGCCGCTGAACGGTCGCAAGCGGCATAATCACCGCCTCATCTTCCGGGCCGCCGGTGGAAACTGTTCCTGTGATGTCACACACCTGCATGTCCTGCGAACCCGTGGCGCTGATAACGCTCACAACCGCCTGGTCCGCGAAGAAATAGCGGCGAGCCGCGAGTTTTTCTCCAACCACACACTCAGGCGATCCCGGAAGGTAGGAGTGACCATAAGGTGGAAACTCCTTGCGCACGATTGGCGTTTCATCGGAAAACCATCTCCCCTTGATTTGAAACCACGGATTGGTTTTCGCAATGCCGGTAACGAAAGTGCCTCCGTCCGGCAGCGGCACTTTTTTTGAAGCCCAGGTGCCAATCAGCAGAATCGGAATCTCTGGCTGCTCCAGCTTCGTTTTGGGGCCCACAGTCGTCGCTCTCGGAAGAGTCGCCGAAATTTCCAGGACAGGCGCAAACGCAATGATGTTGTTGTGCCAGAAGACAGTCTTGATTTTGGGCAGATCCGAATCAGGAAGATAAGCGCCAGCGTTAACAGGCCGGTAGTCCACGCCGCCTATTTCCAGCGGCAGCGAATCCGCCGCCGGGGTAACGACCAAATTCGCGCCGAGGCTGCGGAATTCGCTCGCGAGTCGATCGCCTACATCGAGCGAAACGCTCAACGCCGCCGTCACCACAGCCATCCCCAGCGACAGCGCCGCGGCCGTCAGCAATTTGCGCCGCGGACGTCGTGTAAACGAATCGGCAACGAGTCGCAGGAACATAGCAAAATGTCGGAATCAAAATGCGTATATCAAAATGCCGTCAACTGTAGGGGCACGATACATCGTGCCCTCTTCTGAAACTTGGGCGACCCACCGCAAAGTAAGAACACAATGTATCGTGCCCTTACCGCGGAATCTCCTTGGTCGCTCCGACAAGCGCGGAAACATCCAGCACAAGATCGGCCCCGTCCACATGCGACGGCACCCCAATGGGATTACAGCCGCCCGCTTCCCCAATCGTCGGTATATAAATCGCCGACCCGCAATGCCTGCAAATGACGTTCTGCCCATCCTGCCGGTAACCTTCCGCGCCACAAATCTTGCAGGCATCCAGCGCGGTACCGTAGCCATTAGGTTTCTTGATGATCATGAAGCGCAGCGACTGGCCTCCAGCACTGACTGTAAATAAATGCATCTTGCCATCCTGCACTTCGCTGATAGGAATGCGCACCTCGTTGCCGTCCGCAACGAGCGCTCGCGCCGAGGGCGGCGCGGCATTCGCATTGGTGTAAACGAAGTCCCCGGTCAGAAGCAGAATGACGGAAAGGCAGCCCGTCGCCGCAGCAATCATCCAACGCCGCTGCCGCCGGTTCTGCGCTTCGACCAGCCGCTTCTCGGCTTCCCCAACAATTTCTTTCGAAGCTTTCGCGTGCGACGCGGATTGCCATTCCCGCAAAACCATCAATGCCGCGGCGCCAAAGATCAGCACAAAGAAAAACAGTTCGTTGCGCACCACCGGCCCAACGATAGCCATCTCCCCTTTGCTCGAAGGCAGCCATTGCGCCTCGCTCAATTCATGCACGCCGGTCAAAGCCAGCTGAAATCCCACGAGGATCAAAATGACGCTGGTAACGGCAAAAAACCGGTGCAGTGGAACGCGCAACGTACCCTTGAAGAAGAACAAGCCAACCGCCACCGCCGCGGCAATTCCCAAAGCCCTCCCAATCCATATCTGCAATCCCTCGCTGGAGAGCTCGACCGCCCGCAGGATAATCGCCAGCTCCGCGCCCTCCCGCAGAACCATCAAAAACACGAATAAAAACACGCCCCAACCCGCCGCCGCTCCCTCCCGCCCGGCGTAACTCTCTATCTTCTGCTCGATTTCTTTTTTCAGATGGCGCGCAACGCGGTTCATCCATAGGATCATCGTAATAACGAAGCCCGCCGCGACGAGGTACATGACCCCCTCGAAGCCGTCTTCGCTGATGCGCCAGCGCTCCAGGGCAATGGCCACAGCCAGGCTGAGGGCAGCGGCCGCGCTTACGCCATACCAAACAAAACGCGCCAGTTGCGCCCGGCCGGTACGCGAAAGATAGACCAGAACGATGCCTACAACGAGGGACGCTTCCACACCTTCACGGAGAGCAATGAGCAGAGCCGCCAGCAAGGATTCTCCAGTTGTAAACCATTTGCAACTAAAATTAAAGTCTACCCTCTATGTGAATTTCCGTCAACCGGACCAGTCTGGTCCTATTTCTTTCCTGAAGACACGGTAGAATAGATGGCCCGGCGGAATCAACTATGACCTGTATCTTCATGCGCCAAGCCGCCTCCCTATTCCTGGCAACTCTACTTGCCTGCTCGACGGTCCGCGCGCAAAAGCCTTCACCTGAGCAGTCGCAGGCCCCCCCGCCGCCGACTTCCCCCAGCGACGCGCAGTTTCAGAATACTCCGCGCCCCGATCCCAAATACGCCAAGAAACTTTCCGATCTCGGCGACAAAGAACTTGCCGATGGCCACCTGGATGAAGCCCTAAATTTCTACCAGCAAGCCGCGCGCTTCGCGCCTCAGGATACGGCCCTGATCGAGCATATCGCCGCGCTGCGTTCCAAGCTCGTCCGCGACCATGTCGCGGCTGCCGAGCGCGATGCCCTGGCCGGGCACGCCGATGTGGCCGCCGAAGAATTGGCCAAGGCCCTCTATATCGACCCGACCAACACCGTAGTCGCGCAACGGTTAGGTCAGATGAAGGCCATGAATGACGGCCCCACGGACCAGTCCACCCAGAAAATTGAGGGATTGCCGGAACTGAAGCCTCTGGACAAGAAACAAAAACTCGACCTGCGGGGAGACACAAAGACGGTCTACGAGCAGGCTGGAGCGATGTTCGGAATCAAATTAGCTTTTGACCCCGAGCTGACTGCGCGGCCTGTCCATCTGCGCCTGGACAACGTGGATTTCGATACGGTGTTAAAGGTGTTGAGCGCGCAAACGGGCACGTTTTCCCAGCCGCTGACATCCACACTGCTGTTCGTCGCGCAGGACACTGTGGAAAAACATCGCCAGTATGGGGTGCTGGCGGAACAGACGTTTGTCCTTCCAGCTTCCGTGGCAAACGAGGATATGAGTGAGTTAGTGCGCGTATTGCGCGAGATGACGGGAGCGACGCGCATCGCACTCGATGCGCACAGCCGGGCCGTTACCATGCGCGACACTCCGCAACGGCTCGCTCTCGCCGGCGAGATCATCCGTCAAGTGGAAAAAGCCCGCTCCGAAGTGCTGCTGGAGATCGAGATTCTCGAGGTTGACCGCAACAAGGCGCGCCAGTTAGGCATTCTGCCGCCTTCTTCCGCGGAGCTGATCTCTCTCACTCCGAACTTCATCTCCCAATTGCAGCAGGCCAAGGACCTCAGCACATTGCTTACCCTGCTCGCGACTATCTTTGGGGGCGCCGGAAGCGCGGGCAGCACCGGCAGCACGCTCAACATAAGTTCGCTGATTCCACCGCTTGTGCTTGTGGGAGGCGGCAAGACGACATTTCTACTGACTGTGCCGGCGATCGCCGCGCAGTTTTCCGACGCTTTGTCTCTCGTCCGCAGCGGCAATCAAGTTTTATTGCGGGCGCAAGACGGCAAACCCGCCTCCTTTTTCGTGGGCGATCGCTATCCGATTACGCTCTCCCTGCTGTCAAGCAGTGTCGGGGCGACCTCATTTGTTCCAGGAACCACCAATAGCATTCTTCCCAGCACTTCTTACAATGTCGGGATCGGGCCCGTAGCGCTGACTGCCGCGGATTTCCGCGACGTCGGCCAACTGGATCTCGCAATCGTCAACGAGATTGATAACACGCTGACCATCCTGCAAAACCAGGGAGCTGGTACTTTTGTGCAGCCCGGATTACCCATCTCGCTTGGCACAGCTCGCACAGTGGCTCCGGCAGTCGCCCCTGCAATCTCCTCTGCTGTGTTTACCACCAGCGGCTTTCACGATCTGCTCGTCACCGATTCGATCAGCGATACCGTATCCGTTCTCCTCAGCAACGGCGACGACACTTTCAAAGAAGCCACCGGCTCGCCTATTACGATAGGTAAACAACCCACCGCCATCGTCATCGCAGACTTCAATGGCGACGGCAATCAGGATTTCGCGGTCACGAATTTTGCGGACAACACTTTTTCCGTGTTTCTGGGCAACGGCGATGGAACGTTCACTCAGGCCACCGGCTCACCCTTTGCTCTGCCCAACGCGGCAACAGGTCCCATCGCGATGGTGACCGCGGACTTCAATGGGGATGGGAAGGCGGATCTGGCCATCGTGGATCAGAACACCAACGAAGTGTCCATTCTCCTGGGCAACGGCGACGGCACCTTCACGCAGGCCACCAACTCCCCGTTTGCCGTGGGCAGAACGCCAGTGGCCATCGCCACCGGTGACCTGAACGATGACGGTCACCCCGATATTGCGGTCCTAAATCAGGCCGACAACACCGTTAGCGTGCTTCTCGGGAACGGCGACGGCACCTTCACCTCGGCGCTGAGTTCGCCGCTCGCCACCGGACAGGTGCCGACGGCAATCAACATTGGAGACTACAACGGAGACGGCAATCTGGACATTGCCGTGACCGACCCGCAGACAAACAGTGTCTCCGTCTACCTCGGCTTGAGTCAGGGTTTGTTCGCGCCTGCGTTTGAGCTCCCCGTCGGGACAAACCCCACGGCCATTCTTACGGGCAGTCTCAGCGGAGCTTCTCTGCCGGATGTGGCCATCACGGACAATCCATCGGGCAGCGTGGGACAAGTCACGGTGATTCTCAGTCCGGCAAGTCTTTTTGCAAACGCGGGGTTAGGCTCCGGAGCGGCACAACAGCCTTATCCCGGCTCGGAATATGTCGACCTCGGCGTAAAGGTGAAGGCCACTCCCACGCTGCACCCGAATGATGAAGTGACGCTCCAGTTGGAGTTTGAGATCCGCGCGCTTGCGGGCAGCAGCATCAACGGCATACCGATCCTCACCAACCGCACGGTTTCGCAAACTGTGCGCATAAAAGAAGAGGAGCCAAGTCTCATCGCCGGGCTGCTCGACAACGAGGAGACCCGCACACTGACCGGGCTTCCCGGCTTTGCCAATCTCCCGGTCGCGGGCTATTTATTCGGGCAAAGGAGCACGACTGCCCAGGACACCGAACTGATCATCATCATCACGCCGCATCAATTGCGCTTGAAGGATCGCATCTCGCGATCTATCTATGTCGGGCACGACAGTGCGGGCGGCCACGGTTCCGCACCCGTGCCTTCGCCTTCCCAGCGGCAGCCCTAATCGAAAAGACCGCAGTGCAGGTTGGGCTTCGCGCTCGCAAAATTCCATCTGTTAAGGCAGGGGTTCGAAAACGACGATGGGCTGGTAAGTGCGCGGCACCACGGCTTCAGCAATGGCCACAAGCTTGTCCTGTTGGCCAAACACGCGTAAGCGCGGCGGCTTGGTTTCCCCGCCATCGAGCTGAACGGTCGCACCGGGAGGCAATTCGACGCGCCCCGGTTGGATCTGCGCGCTCTGCACGTTGAATTTCGAGCCGTGGCGCACGCGTTTCTCGATAACGGGCAGCACATTCACGCGCGGAAAATTCGGCAGCAGATTTTCCAAACGAATCAGCCAGTCGGCGAATCTCCCCGCTCGCGACGCCTCCGCCAGTTCTTCCAGCTTGATGGCCTGATCCAGCGAAAACTCACCGACGGCAGTGCGGGTGATTTCAGCAAGGTGCGCGCCACTGCCAAGTTTCTGCCCCATTTCATGAGCCAGCGAACGTATGTACGTGCCCGATGAACACTCGATCACGAAACGCGCCAGGCTCCCTTCGATTCCCGTCAACCTGTATTCGAATAGTTCGACTTCCACGGCCTTCAGCTCGACCGCTTGTTTTTTCCGCGCCAGCTCATACGCGGGACGCCCCTTCACTTTTTTCGCGGAGAACGCCGGCGGCACCTGCTCGAAACGGCAGACGCGTTCCGACGCAAACTTTTCGAGAGTCGCGGTATCCAGCAATGGCGCGGTATCCGGTCCTTGCGCTTCGCCATCCGAATCGTACGTGTCGGTCGCAAAACCAAAACGAAACGCAGCTGAATAACGCTTTCTGCGGCCATTGTAAAACTGCACGAGCCTCGTGGCTCGGCCAAGGAGCAGCACCAGAACTCCAGTCGCCAGCGGATCAAGCGTGCCCAGGTGCCCAATCTGCCGAAACCCCGCGAGATGGCGCACCGCATCCACGACATCGTGGGAAGTTTTTCCCCGCGGCTTATCAATGACGAGCGCACCGTCAAACGGCGCAGGCTGAGGCTGTCTTGGCATGGAAATAAATGATCAACGATTCGTCTGTAATTGAAAACCGTGCGCTCTTACGACGCCGCCGGCTTGTCCTTCTTCATCTCTTTCAAAAGCTGGTCAATCCGCTCGGTATATTCTTGCGAATGATCCAGGATGAAATGAAGTTCCGGCAGCCTGCGAAGCTGCAGCCGCTCGATCAGTTCGCGGCGGATGAATCCCGAAGCGTGCTCCAGAGCTTTGATCGCGTCGGTCTGCTCCTTGGAGGATCCTTTCATATTTATGAACACACGCGCGTGTTTCATATCGGGCTGGACACGCACTTCGCTGACCACGACCATGCCTTCGAGCCGCGGATCCTTCAGCTCGCCCGCAAGCATGGCGTTGATTTCGTGAGCGATCTCCTCGCCCACCCGTTCGTGACGGTGATTGGTCGGACTCATGCCCCCACCCGCGCAACTTCCTAAATAATCTCAAACGCCTGGTTGATCAGGATCGATCCAAGAATGTCGTCTGCTTCATCCAGAACTTTTTGCAGCACTTCTTTCACGTGCTTCTCTTCATTCGATAAAGTGACCACGCCTACCACCGAGCGCTGCCACGCCTCGTGATGATCCAGCTCCGCCACCGCAACATTAAACTGCCGGCGCAGCTTATCCTTCAGGCTGCGCAAGACTTGCCGCTTGTCCTTCAGCGATTGCGCGTCTGGGATGTGCAGCTCCAGGGTGAGCAGGCCAACCGGCATGTGCGCTCCGGGGGGACGAAGTGCGGTTTATCTGCGGCCGGCAGGCCCGCTGCTCTGGCCCGCCGCTTCCGCCGCGCTCAGTTTAACAACGTTGAAGCATTCCAAAACGTCGCCGACTTTGACGTCGTTGAAATTCGCAATGCCCACGCCGCATTCAAAACCGGTGCGGACTTCGCTCGCGTCGTCCTTGAAGCGCTTGAGCGAGCTGAGCTTCGACGAATAAATAACCGCGCCGTCGCGCACCACGCGAATCTGCGCGTCGCGCTTGAGTATGCCGTCCACAACGTAGCAGCCCGCAACGGTGCCCGAACCTTTGACACGGAAGGTGTTTCGCACTTCCGCGCGGCCCACGTACGTTTCCTGAATGACCGGCTCCAGCAAGCCTTCCATGGCCTTCTTAATTTCGTCGGACACTTCATAAATGATGGTGTGCGAGCGAATGTCCACGTGTTCTTGCTGCGCAAGTTCCATCGCTTTGCGGTCCGGCCGTATGCCGAACGCAATCACGATCGCTCCGGATGCCGATGCCAGCAGCACGTCGTTCTCCGTCACTGCGCCTACGCCCGATCCGATAATCTTCAACTTCACATGATCAGTCGAGAGCTTCGGCAGCATTTCACTCAAAACTTCCACGGAACCCTGCACGTCGGCCTTGATGACGATGCCCAATTCCTTGACGTCGCCGGCCTTAAGCTGCTCGTGCAACTGATCCAGCGTGATGCGTGCTCCGCTCGTCCGCGCCATCTGCGCGTCGCGCTGCTTGCCCTGACGGTATTCGACGATGTGCCGCGCCTTCGCCTCTTCCGTCACCTGGAAGTGGTCGCCTGCATCCGGAACGCCCTGCAAACCCAGCACTTCCACCGGCGTCGAGGGCGGCGCATCCTTGATAACTCGCCCGCGATCATCAAACATCGCGCGCACTTTGCCGAACACCGCTCCGCAAATAAAGAAGTCGCCTGAGTTGAGCGTCCCGTTCTGCACGAGTACGGTAGCCACCGGCCCGCGCCCTTTATCCACGCGCGATTCCAGCACCGTGCCAGCAGCAGGAGCGTCCGGGTTCGCTTTCAACTCGCGCAAATCCGCCACGAGCAAAATCGTCTCCAGCAGCTTATCAATGCCCTTCTTCTGCTTGGCGGAAACTTCCACGACTTCCGTGTCGCCGCCCCATTCCGAAGGAACGAGGTTCACGTCGGAAAGCTGCCGCTTCACGCGCTCTACCTGCGCTTCCGGTTTGTCAATTTTGTTGATCGCCACAATGATCGGCACTTTCGCCGCTTTCGCGTGATCGATCGCTTCCTTCGTCTGCGGCATCATGCCATCGTCGGCGGCGACAACCAGCACAACAATGTCGGTCACCTTCGCGCCGCGCGCGCGCATCCGCGTAAACGCCTCGTGACCCGGCGTATCCACAAACACTACGCTACGATCGTTCACCATCACTTTGTACGCGCCGATGTGCTGCGTAATCCCGCCCGCTTCGCCGGCCGCCACATCGGCCTCGCGAATCGCGTCTAGCAAGCTTGTTTTGCCGTGGTCCACGTGCCCCATAACCGTCACAACCGGCGGCCGCGGCTTCAGACTTTCCTTCGTCTCTTCCTTCGCAACTTCCAAAACCATCTCTTCTTCGAGCGACACGACGCTCACAACGCCGCTGAACGCTTCTGCAAGCGTAGTCGCCGTCGGCACGTCCAAAGCCTGGTTGATGCTCGCAAAAACGCCGCGGTCCAGCAGCGTCTTCAGAAGATCCTTGGCGCGCACGTCCAGCTTTTCCGCGAGCTCGCGAATGGTAATGCCTTCCGTAATCGTCACATCGCGCGGTGCGCGCGGTTCCGGTGGCGCAATAATCGCCGCCGCCGAGCGCCGGTCTCCCGCACCAGGACGCTGACGCGTCGGGTGCAGCTTCCGTTCACCCTCAATCTCCCGCTTGTCAACAGCCGGTCGCTGCCGTTGCGAGGGCTTGCGCGTATAGAGCGGCTTGCCCGGCTCCGCCTTCGCGGGCATTTTGTCCGGCATTGGCGGCAACATCCCCGGACGTCCGGGCGCACGCGGTCCAGGACGCGTGCCCGTAGGCATCGGTCCACGCCGCTGCTCAAAGGGTCTATTCGCCGGTGAACTTCCCGTTCCTCCCGGGCCACCAGGCCGCGGCGAATACTGTCTTCCCTGGCCGCCACCTTGTCCCATGGGCCGCATCGGCTGTCCAGGACGCGGTCCCCCACCCGAGCGCTGCCCGCTCCCGGGCGTAGTTCCAGGAATCGGTCCGCGATTTCCCGTCGGTAATGGCCGAGAAGGCGTTGCAGGGCGCGCGCCAGGCGCAGCCGCCGCAGGACGCACTCCCACGGATGGTTGCGTTCCAGATGGAGGCCGTTGCGGAATCGGTCTTTGTTGAGTCGGCCCAGCCGTATGTTGCCCTGTTTGGGCAGGCGGCCGAATCGGTGAGGGCGCGGCCGGGGCTTTTGGCGGCGGCGCAACAGGAGCCGCGGGCTTCGCAACCGGCGGCACAACCGCAGGCACTGCTGCCGGAGGCGGGGCAACAGGCGGCTTTGGAGCAGCGGGAGCCGGCACAACGGCCGGCGCCGTCGAAACAGGCGCGGGTGTCGGTGCTGGCGCAGCAGGTCGAACAACTTGTGGAGTTGGCGTCGCCGCAACAGGCGGAGCAACCGGCGCAGCTGGCCTGACCAATGTTGGAGCCGCAGGCGCCGCAGGTGCAGGTGCCGCCGAAACGGGCGCAGGCGCTCCTGCCGGACGCATCCGGGCAGCCTTGGCGGCGGCTTCCTTGGCTTCTATGTCCACCTTAGCCTTGGCTTCCGCCTCGGCTTCAGCTTCAGCTTGTCCCAACAAATTTTTGCGAACTTTTTCGGCGACATCTTCAGGAATCGAGCTCGAGTGCGTCTTCTTCTCGGTTACTCCATACCCCGGCAGCAGGTCAATGATGGCTTTCGCCTTGACCTCCAGTTCACGCGCCAGCTCGTTAATTCGGACTTGGTTTACGTCAGTCATGCGTCCTATCGACCGTTCTACGGTCACACACCTCATCGCCGCTAGCATCCCCAGGGCGATTTGCTGCTTACGACTTCGGCTCTTCCTCTGACTTCGTTTCGCCTTCGGAATTTTCAACGGCCGGAGTTTGATGCTCAATGGCAGCCGCCGTCTCTGGCTCGGCCGTGGCATTTTCCGGTGATTCATCCGCTACCGCTGCGCTCTCCGCCGGTTCTGTACTTTCCCCAGCCGCCTCTTCTGCTGGTGCCGCTTCACCGTCGGCCACCATGTCGTCCGTATTTTCGCCAGCCGGTGCCGCTGCGGCAGCCTCTGCCCCGCCTTCATAGAAGCGGTTCACCGCCTGATAAATCTTGTCCACCATCTTCTCGCCGATGCCCGGAATTTCCATCAATTGTTCCGGCGTCATTCCCGCGAGTTTCTCGACGTTGGTAATCCCCGCAGCTTCAATCTTCTCAATCGTCTTCGGGCCGACTCCAGCAAGCGCAGTCAGCGGAGTGGTGGGCGCGGTCAGAGCCGTCATCTGCTCTTCAATCTCCTGCCGCTTCTCTTCCTCGCTCTTGATGTCAATATCCCAGCCAATCAGTTTGCTCGCCAGCCGGACGTTCTGGCCCTTCTTGCCGATCGCCAGCGAAAGCTGCGAATCCTCTACAATCACTTCCAGCTTCTTGTTTTCCGGGTCGGTGATTTGCACACGCGTTACTTTCGCCGGGCTCAATGCCTTCTGCGCAAACGCAACCGTCTCTTCGCTATACGGAATAATGTCAATCTTCTCGCCGCGCAGTTCGCGAATGATCGACTGCACGCGCATGCCCTTCATTCCAACGCATGCGCCCACCGGATCAACATCTTTATCCCGGCTAGCCACCGCGACTTTCGTCCGCTCGCCCGCTTCGCGCGCCGCGTGACGGATCTGCACCGTCCCGTCATAAATTTCCGGCACTTCCATCTCAAACAATCGCTGCACCAGGCTGGCATCCGCCCGCGAAACAATCACCTGCGGCCCCTTCGCCGCGCGATCCACCATCTTGATGACCACGCGCAGCCGCTCGCCAATGTTGTACGTCTCGAGCTTTGACTGCTCGCGCTTCGGCAAACGCGCCTCGGTGCGGCCCATGTCCACAATCAAATCGGGCCCTTCCGCGCGCTTCACAACGACGGTGACCAGCTCGCCCACGCGCGTGTGATACTCGTTGTAAATCGTGTCGCGCTCCGCCTCGCGCACTTTCTGCAGAATCACCTGCTTCGCCGTCTGCGCCGCGATGCGCCCGAGCACGTCCGTAGGCTTCGGCGCTGTGATCTCCGTTCCGATCTCTGCCGCGGGATTCTTTTTCCGCGCCTCGGCCAGACTGACTTCCTTCTTGGGGTCGGTCACTTCCTCGACGACCACGTGCACCGAAAACACATCCACTTGCCCGGTTTCCGGATTAAACTTCGCGCGCAAATCCTCTTCCGTCTTGTAATATTTCCGCGCCGCCACCACCATCGCGTCCTCAATCGCAGACACCACCACGGTAGTCTCGATGTGCTTCTCGCGGCTCAGCATCTCAATTTGTTGATAAAGCAAATTCGCCATGTCGAGTTCCCGATCGCTTCCCGTCTCTAAACTCTCTTACCCTTAGTCCCGCAAACTCAACTTGCCAACTCCGAGGTTCTTTCTTCTCTGCGTCCTCTGTGTCTCTGCGTTAGGTTTGTTTTAGGTCTTTTCTTTCGACTTTTAACTGTCGACTGTCAACTTCCCTTAAAATTCCACCACCAAATTCGCCTTCCGAATCTTCTCCAGCGGCACCTCCACCACCCGCGCCGCTTTCCCCTTCAACTCCACCCGCACTTTCCCATCCGCAAATCCCGCCAGCCGTCCCTCAAAAAATTTCTCATCCTCAACCGGCTCGGTCGTCGAAATCTTGGCCATCCGTCCCCGGAACCGCTCGTAATCCCCAGGCCTCTTCAGCGCCCGGTCCATCCCCGGAGAACTCACTTCCAGGATGTACCCCGGCCCCGGAATCAATTCCTCAACATCGAGGATCACGCTCAACTGCTGGCTCACGCGCTGGCAGTCCGCGTGGCTGACACTCACATGCCCGCCCCCGCCCTCATTGGCTTCCATTGGCAGCGGCACTTCCCCCACCGCGTCCGTGATCGCTGCCCCAACCTTCGGAGCTCGGTCGATAATCACTCTGAGGAAGCGGTCCTTCCCGACTTTCCACTCAACATCAAATATTTCAAGCCCTTCCGACCGGGCAACCCGCTCGGCGGCTTCCCGCACTTTTTCCAGATCCAAACGAAGACTCCCCGAGCAATGCCGGTGTATAGTGCACTGCAACCGGCCCAACAAAAAAGTGGGCTTGCGCCCACCCATCCGTGCGACCCGCTTCAGAGCGAAACGACAGTATATTCCGCCTTCAAGTCAAAAGCAAGATACGGCAGGGATTTGAGCATGAGCACGCGAATGCGCCCACTGTGGTCCCAAAGATACACCGAGTGGGCCGCCGCACGCGGCGGACTACACGTCGCGGCCGCAAGTCCAGTAAAATCAGTCATCAAACTATGGCATCCTGCCTGCTCCCCTGAGTTTCCGGTGACACACCCGACTAAACTCGCCGGCGGGCTGGTCTGTGCCCTTTTCATGGCCGTGCTCCTCGACGCGACGCTGGTACCGTCCCGCGCCAGGTCTTATGCCATCCACTACCTCCACCTCTCTGCAGGAAAAACCGGGCTTCGCCTCTCCAACGACCGCGCCAGGAATTTGCCGCACATCATCTTTTGGGCTTGGGAACGTCCCGAAGATCTGCGCTTCCTCGCGCCCGATCGCGCTGGCGTCGCGTTCCTTGCGAAGACCATCCGCTTTCGGTCTGGAACATTGAACCTGCCCGAGAACTCAGGTGTCTCCTTCGCCGTGCAGTCTCGGCATCAACCCTTGGAAGTCTCGCCGGACTTGCCACTCATGGCGGTCGTGCGAATTGAAGTTTTCTCTGGCCCCCCTCCCCAATCCTACAAGCCACCAGTCCCGCCAGTGTTTTTTACCACCACTGTCCCGAACGCGCTGGAAGATCGTCTCTCTTCTCAAATCGCCGAATTACAGAACCTGCCAGGCGTCGCGGCAATCCAAATCGATTTTGACGCCTCCACCAGCGAACACGCGTTCTACTCCGCTTTACTCCAGAACGTGCGGGCCAAACTACCAGCTTCCATGCCGCTCTCGATCACAGCGCTCGCGTCCTGGTGCATGGGTGATCGCTGGCTGACGCGATTGCCGCCCGGAACCATCGACGAAGCCGTTCCTATGCTTTTTCGCATGGGCCCGGACAGCGCCAATGTTGCCGCGTTTCTTCGCTCCGGCAACGATTTCCCCGTCCCCGCCTGCCGCGGAAGTCTCGGCCTCTCCACCGACGAATCGCTTTCGAAAGAGGTCCTGACCGGCAAACTCATCGGCCTGCCGTCGGACTGGCGCGAGAAGCGTATTTACGTCTTTTCGCCGCGCGCGTGGTCACAGCCTGCCGCGGAAAAAATTCTCGAGGTGTGGCAACCATGATCCAGCGCATCGCTCGCATCCTTATCGTCATCACTCTCGTCCTCGCGCTCGTGATACCACCTCCCTCGGCGCTCGCTTGCGGCCCGTACTTCCCCGTTACCATCTTCATCCAGACCAAGCACCCGGACATCCCCCTCGAGAAATTTGCCGCCGGCGAGCTTGGTGTCCTCCAGCCGACTTACTCGCGTTCCTACCTCGTCGTTGCCTACCGCTATTTCTCCGGCGGCACGTTCGACTCTTCCGAGCAGGAGCAGTTGCTGGCTCTCTGGGCCCACCGCCTCGACCGGGAAGGATATTGGCTCAAGGGCAAAAAGAAAAATGCCTACCAGGTGTGGCTGGAAGCGAGGTACCTCTACGCAACGGGCTCCAGGCCTGCCCCAACAAGAGACGACGAAAACGACTCTCCCGGCTACGGCCCTTCTTCCTCGGGCTACTATCAATTCCAAAATTGCGCCGACGACGCTTACCTGACCGCCGCAAAAACTCTCGCAACCCGCTCCAAACAATTCGGCCAGCGCAGCGATGAACTTCGCAGTTGGCTCAATGCTCAGGACACCGTTTTCAACAATTGCGGCGGCTCTCTCGGCTCAAACGGCGGTCCCGCCCTCCCCGACGAAGCTCCACAACAGCTCCCCGTAGTTCTGCGCGCCGACCGTTCTTATCAAATTGCCGCCGCCTATTTCTACAGCCAGGATTGGACCGAAGCCGAGCAAAGATTCCAGACGATCGCCCAGGACTCTTCTTCACCCTGGCAGTCCATCGCAGCGATCGTCGCGGTCCGCACCAAGCTGCGCAAAATCACGCTAAGCGAGGACCCTCCCGAGTCCCACAAGAACGATTTCGCCGCCATCGATGCCGAGCTTCGCAATCTTGAAAAAATGCCTTCCATGAAGGACCTCCGCCCCGCCATCTGGCGCATGCGCGGCTTTGTCGAATTTCGCCTTGACCCGAACGCCCGCCGCATCGAGCTCGCGGATATCATCGAGCACGCAAAACACCGCTCCACTCTCCGCGAAGATCTCGATGACTACACGCAGCTCCTCGACCGCGCGGTGGACGACGATCCCGACGAGGAAGCGTCGACTGGCCCGCGAGTCCCCGTGACCAGGTCCTACAAAAAATTCGCAGCCGTTCGCAGCCTCAGCTCCATGACCGACTGGCTCCTCACCTTTCAGGCAGCCGACGAAACCGCCACCGCTCGCGCACTCGTCAAATGGAAAGAATCTCGCTCGCTACCCTGGCTTGTCGCCGCTCTCAGCAAAGCCTCTCCGCAAACTCCGAACCTCCCCGATCTTCTCGATGCCGCCGCGCAAATTCAACCCAACTCGCCGGCCTATCTGACCGTCTCCTTCCACCGCGCCCGTCTTCAGGCTGAATCGGGAGACAGCGACGCCGCGCGCCAAACCATCGAAAACGCGCTCAGCGCAAGCTCCGCCAAGACTCTCCCTTCCGCGCTCAATCTTTTTCTCTCTCTGCGCACGAAGCTCGCCCGCAACCTTGACGAGTTTCTCCAGTCCGCCCAGCGCCGCCCCGGTGTCGTAACCGATGACATGGATAACCGCGATCTTCCCGATCCTGTCGAGTCCTGCGATTACAGCGACGCGGAAACAAAGGCGGCTTGCGTCGCGCGATTTTCCCCGCCGCCCATGTTCGACGCTGATGCCGCCGCGATTCTCACCGAAGGCGTGCCCACTCGCACTCTCGCTCTGGCTGCCTCCAACTCTCGCCTTCCGGAAAACCTTCGTCTCGAACTCGTCGAATCCGCCTGGGTCCGCGCAATCTTGCTCAACGACGATGACGTCGCGCGCCAACTCGTTCCTCTGCTCTCTTCTCTCTCTCCCGATCTCGCCTCCGGCACAAAAATCTATCTCGAATCAGACTCTTCCTCCCGCCGCTTCGCCGCGGTTTTCCTGATTCTCCATCGCCCAGAACTCCATCCCTACATCTCCGTAGGAGTCGGCCGCCAGACTCTCCCAGGCCACATGAACAGCTACCACGACAACTGGTGGTGCTCTCTCGCCGATCAGGATAAGCAGGACGGCTGGCGAGGCAACTACTATTCCATCTACAGGAACATAGACGGCCCGCTCCTCACCGTTTACTCCGATAAAAAACTCGACCACCCATCCTTCCTCACCGAGGCCGAAATAAAGACCACCGAAAAAGAATGGTCCGCGCTCACGAAACTCGATACCGCCCCTAACTGGTTCGCGAGCGAAGTCTTCGCCTTCGCCAAAGCAAATCCAAACGATCCGCGCGTCCCGGAAGCTCTCCACTACGTAGTGCGCGCCACGCACCTTGGTTGCACCGACCCCGAAACAAAGCGTTACTCCAAATCCGCATTCCAACTGCTCCACAAACGCTATCCCGCACGACCCTGGACCGAGAAAACTCCTTACTGGTATTAGCCCCGCGCAGCATCAAAGCTTGCGGTTGCTTTCTCTTCGCGCGAGAGGCCCGTCACTCCGCCTCGCTTGTCTCCACCCCTTTTCGGTACAATCTTCCACGCTTTCCGAGCGAGGTGAGAACGCATGAGTGGCCGGTCCAATTCGTTGGCGCTGCGGTGTGGCTGGCATGCCTCTTGTCGCAGCACGAAAAACTGTGCTCCTCGTCTCGCGCTCTTCGCCGTCCTCGCGCTTCTTTCCCTCTGCGCCAGCACCGCCCACTCCCAGGAACGCCGCGACCGCGAACCCAACAGCGTCTACGCCGCACGCCGTGCCAAACTCGCCGCGCAAGTCGACGCCCCCATCCTCCTCTGGGGCTTCACCGGCCGCGAAGAATCCTCCCAGGCCTACATCTTCGCCCAGGAAGAAAATTTCTATTACCTCACCGGCCACAACGAAGAATCCGCCGGCCTGATCATTCTTCCCGCGCAGAAAAGCGCTTCAGCCTCGGCCTCTTCCGACATTCCGCAGGAAATTCTCTTCCTGCCTCCCAAAAATCCCTCCAAGGAAAAGTGGAACGGCCTCCGCATGTCGCCGTCCGATCCAGGAATCGAAGCGCGCACCGGCTTCGCTTCGGTGAACCCTTTCCCCGAGATGCGCGCCACTCTCGAAAAGCTCGCCAAACTTCATCCCGCCATCTACACCATCCTCCCCTACGAGAAGGAGAACGGCGGCTACCCGCACGAAAAAGCGGTCATCGACTGGATTCAGATGGCGACTCCGCAAGCCAAGCTGAAAGACATTCGCCCCAGCATCAGCGCGTTGCGCCAAATCAAATCGCCAGGCGAAATCGCTTTCCTCACGCAGGCCATCGAGCTTTCGCTCGACGCACACCTCGCCGCCATGCGCATGATGCGTCCCGGCCTCCACGAGTATCAGATCGCCGCCAAAATGGTCGACGTCCACGCCATGGGCGGTTCGGAAGCCGAAGGCTATGCTCCCATCGTCGGCGCCGGTCCGAACTCCACCGCGTTGCACTACGACAAGCTCTCCCGCAAAATCGAAGACGGCGACATCGTCGTCCTCGACGTTGGCGCACAGTACTCCGGCTACTCCGCCGACATCACGCGCACTCTGCCTGCCAACGGCAAATTCACACCGCGGCAGCGCAAAATCTACGAAATCGTTCTCGGCGCGCAGAACGCCGTCCTCGCAGCCCTCAAGCCCGGCATGGACTATTGCCAGCACGGCTCCAAAAGCCTCTACAAAATTTCCTACGATTACATCAACTCCCACGGCAAAGATCTGCACGGCAAATCGCTCGGCCAGTACTACATTCACGGCCTCGGCCACAATATCGGCCTCGATGTCCATGACCCGGGCGAATACTGCAAAGCTCTCGAACCCGGCATGGTCGTCACCGTCGAACCCGGCATCTACATTCCCGAAGAAAATCTCGGCGTACGCATCGAAGACGACGTCCTCATCACCGAAACCGGCTACAAATTCCTCAGCGAGCGCCTCCCTCGCGACCCCGCCGAAATCGAAAAAATCATGGCCGAAGCCGCCGCGCAAAGAGCCGTATCCACCAGCGGCTCGGATGAGAACGCGCCGCCGCGTGACCCCGCCTCCGACGTCAACGAGATCAAAAGCCAGATCGCGAAATACGCGAAATCTATTGACGATCTGGATCTGGATTTGGCCGCGCAAGTCTGGTGGGATTCCCCCGAGGTTTCTTTCATCCATCCGCTCGGCCACGATCGCGGCTTCGACCAAATCAAACAAGACATCTACCAAAAAATAATGAGCGGCCTTTTCTCGGAACGCCACCTCAGCCCTCGCGACATTACCGTGCATCTTTACGGTGACTCCGCAGTCGTCGAGTTCTATTGGGACTTCAACGCCAAAATGAAAAAAGACGGCTCGCCCGTCACCACCCACGGCCGCGAAACCCAGATCTACGAACGCAAACAAGGCGTCTGGCGCCTCGTCCACGTCCACTACTCCGGCGCCGTCCCCGGGCAAACTTTCTGAGCGCTCCCAATGCTCGCAAACATAAAGGACACCAGCTTCATAAGCGCCAAATCCCTTGCCGTTTCACACTTTTCAGCGGAGAATCAAATATATGAAGCGCAAAGAAAAGCCTCAGACCAAGGACGCCGCGTTGGAAATGTTCGCGGCGCTTACCGACAAGGTCATGGCCAAATACTCGCCCGAAGAGCGTGCGGCGCGGTTTCGCAATGCCGCCAAGGTCATCGCTTCCGCGAAGCAGAGAAAACGAGCCAAGCCTTCAAGATGCTCTCGAAACTCTCCGGATCGTCGCCGTACCCTAGCTCGCGGATAGACCGTACGAAATCTTCTTCCCGAGGCGTCGCAAAAATTCCGCGAAGGATTTCGATTTCGTTTTTCGCTTCCTCGCTTTGGCATCGTGTGGCCGTTTGCCGCGGCTTTTCTCTTCCGCAATAACGTCGCGAATGTCGTCGTCTCTTGTGCCGTTGGCCATAGCTGAAGCTCGAAACGATAGCCGCTTATTACTCGTAAATCAATCATCATCAATCGCTAATCCCGCTGAGCGATTGACCGGGAAGAATGGGGCCGCATATACTGTTTGTTCGCGCTGGGCTCGAAATTTCGCCTGGCGTGCCTCGAGTCATTCCGCGTGGGCCGCATCGCAGAGCGGGCTGCTGGCAGGAATTTCCGGAATCAGCAAATTTTTCAGGGAGACGTTGATCCTGCAGCGCCGGGATCATACAAAATAATGAGCAGCGTCAAAGCCACACAACTCCGCCCCGGCATGGTCATCCAGCACGAGGGCCAGCTGTATACGGTTTTCAGCGTCGATCACCGCACCCCGGGCAACAAGCGCGGCTCGATGCAAACGCGCATGAAGAATCTCCGCACTGGCACGATGATCGATTACCGGTTCCGCGCCGAAGAATTCGTGGACCGCGCGATTCTCGACGAAGTGGAGTTCGAATACCTCTACAGCGAGGGCGACGAATTTCACTTCATGAACACGGAAACCTACGAACAGATGCAGATGACCCGCGACGAACTGGGCGAGACGGTGTACTATCTCATTCCGAACACGACGGTGAAGATCGAGTTTTTCGAAGAGAAGCCGATCGGCGTGGACCTGCCCGACACGATGGAATTAAAAGTTTTGGAGACGGAGCCGACACTGCAAAAAGCCACTGCGAGCGCAGTCATGAAGCCGGCGACACTCGAGACGGGCTTAGTGATTCAGGTGCCGCCGTTCGTCAATTCCGGCGACAGGGTGAAAGTGGACACGACGGAAGCGCGCTACGTCCAACGCGTAGAGTAATCTCTTGAAGTTTCGAGTTTAGGAAATTCGAAACTCGAAGACCGCGGCTCGAATTTTAAGGTTTTGTTTTTCCGCCTCCGCAGCTAATTTTCGCGCAAGCGGAAATTAGAAGAGGCAAGGAAAAAGGCGTCCCGGCTCCGGCCGGGACGCCTTTTTGTTTTCAGCCTCGGCAGGCTGTCTTAGCCTGCCGACTCGGCTACAGATTTTTCCCCAGCGGGATGCGCGCCAAAAACGCGGTCGAAGATGGCATCCACATAGCGAAGCTGCCGCTGCAAATCAAACGTGCGGGCCAGACCCCTGGCGTCAAGGTATTGCGTGATTCGAACGTCGCCGGCTACTTGTTCCCGGAAATTACCGTCGGACTCCCATGCCGCCATAGCGTTTTCCTGCACCGCTTTGTACGCATCGTCGCGCGGCATGCCTTTTTCCACCAGGTCTTGCAGCAACTGGCCGGAGTAAACGAGGCCGTGAGTGGATTCCAGGTTGCGCAGCATGCGCTCGGGAAAAACGCGCATGTCGGCGATGACGGCGGTCATTTTGGCGAGCATGTAATCCACGAGAATCGTGGAGTCCGGCAAAATCACGCGCTCGACGGAGCTGTGCGAAATATCGCGTTCGTGCCAAAGCGCCACGTCTTCGAACGCCGCGACCATGTTCCCGCGCACCACCCGCGCCAGTCCGCAGATCTGTTCGCACGTTACCGGATTGCGTTTGTGCGGCATCGCCGAACTGCCGCGTTGTTCGCCGCCGAACGGTTCTTCGGCTTCGCGCACTTCGGTGCGCTGCAAATGCCGAATCTCCAGTGCAATTTTTTCGAGCGTCGCCGCAATCAGCGCCAGCGCGCTGAGATACTGCGCGTGCCGGTCGCGCTGAATGACTTGCGACGAGACGGCCGCCACGCTCAACCCAAGTTTTTTGCAAATGCGCTCTTCCATCTCCGGGCCGAGATGCGAAGCATTTCCGACCGCGCCTGAAATTTTCCCCACAGCCATTTGGGCGGCCGCAGCGCGAAAACGGCGAATGTTCCGCTCATTTTCCGAAAACCAGTTGGCAATCTTTAAGCCGAAAGTAATCGGCTCGGCGTGAACTCCATGAGTGCGTCCAATCTGCGGCGTGTGCCGAAACTGGTGCGCGCGCAAATCCAGAATCTCCGCAAAAAGGATGAGATCACGTTCAATCAAGCGGGAAGCATCGTGCACCATCAGCGCCTGCGCGGTGTCCACCACGTCGTTCGAAGTCATCCCGTGGTGCAGCCAGCGTGCCGCAGCAGGATCGCCAATAGACTCGCCGACATTCATCGTGAAGGCGATGACGTCATGCTTCACTTTTGCTTCAATTTCATGAATCCGGACGGCGTCTACCTTGGCGCGCTCGCGAATTATCGCCGCGGCGTCTTTGGGCACGAGTCCCGCCTCGGCAAGCGTTTCGGTGGCCGCCAGCTCGACGTCCAGCCACTTCTGAAAGCGATTTGCGTCGCTCCAGACATGGCCCATCTCTTTGCGCGTATAACGTGGAATCAAGGCCTCGCTCCTTAATCCAAAGCGAAACTCCATCATACCGTATGTTACGCGCGCCCGGTGCTCCTCGGGCGGCTTCCAGGCTGTCCCAGGCGCAAATGCTTGCCATTCAATAGTTTGGCGAGGTCCAGGAATTCTTTCAAATACCTGGCAACATTTTGGGGTAGTAGACCGTCTATAGCATAGGATATAGCCATTCTATAGCCTGACCTTCTGTCGATAACCTCCGGAGGCGCCGTGGGCGAACGGTATCGAAACCGCATCGAGTTGCTGCAAGGCACGCTCGATCTCCTTATTTTGCAGACCCTGCTCTGGGGCCCGCAACACGGCTTTGGCATCAGCCGGTCGATCCGCGCCAATTCGGGGGAATTGCTTCAGGTGGATGCCGGCTCACTGTATCCGGCGCTGCACCGCCTCGAAAAGCAAAAATGGATCGAGGCCGATTGGAAGATTTCCGAGAACAAACAGGAAGTGAAGGTATACCGGCTGACCGCGACGGGCAGAAAACGGCTCTTGGAGGAACGCTCGCGCTGGGAACAGATTTCGGAAGCGATTGGCGGCGTTCTGAGCCCCGCGAAGAAAGAAGGCGCGTCATGAAATTCTGGCGGCTAGGGCGGAAACGAGAACAAGCGCTGGAGAAAGAGATCCAGCACCATTTGCGGATGGCCGCGATGGAGCGCGAGGAACGCGGCGCAACCCCGCGTGACGCCGAATCGGGAGCGCGGCGGGAATTTGGCAATGTGGGCCTGGTGAAAGAGGTGACGCGAGATGTGTGGGGCTGGCGGTGGCTCGAGGATTTGTTCGAAGACGCGCGATACGGCCTGCGCGTACTGAGCAAGAACCCGGCGTTTACCGTTGCCGCCGTGCTGGCCATTGCTTTGGGAGTCGGCCTTAACGTCGGGATTTTCTCGGTGCTGAACGGCATAGCGCTGCGGCCGCTGCCGGTGCCGCGCGCGCAACAGATTCTGAGCGTGAACCAAGTTTTCCATCATACCGTGAGCCGAAACGTTCACAACGGATTGAGCATGTTCTCCTACGCGGAGTATCTGGACTATCGGGATCACAACCACGTGTTCGGCGGGCTGGTGGCGTATGAACCGTTTGTAGAGGCAACGCTTGGCGGCGGGCATATGCAGCCGCTCCTCGGGACGCTCACCTCCTGCAATTATTTCGAGGTGCTGAACGAACACCCGGTGCAGGGCCGCGGCTTTGTGGATACGGATTGCGCCGCGCCCGGGCAAAACGCCGTGGTGGTGATCAGCGACGAATTGTGGCGGGGAACGTTTGCCGGCGATGCATCGCTGGTGGGCAAACAAATCATTCTGAATCGGACACCCTGCACGGTGATCGGCATAGCAGCACCGGGATTCACGGGCACAGAGCCGGCGGCGAGCGCGTTCTGGGCGCCGGTAACGATGCAGAAGGAACTCGACGCGGGAATGGACCGCCTGGGCGACAGCAATATGAGCTGGCTGGCGCTGCTTGGACGCGTGGCACCGGGCGTCACGATCCAACAGGTACACGCGGATCTCAGCGTCATCGCTGGGAGAATCGATCAATCGCATCCTGGCCGCCTAACGACTCTCGCGATTTCGCGAGCCACGCTTTTCGGCAGGCCCGATGAGCGGGAGTTCCTGGTTCCGGTTGCATCGGTGGTTCTCGCAGCGTTTGGCCTGGTGCTATTGATCGCCTGCGCGAACGTGAGCAATCTTCTGCTGGCGCGGGCTTCGGTGAGGCACAAGGAAATTGCGCTGCGGCTTTCGATGGGCGCGAGCCGGTGGCGGCTGGTGCGGCAACTGCTGACGGAGAGCCTGTTGCTCTCCGCCGCGGGAGGCGCGTTGGGATCTTTGCTGGCGCTCTGGTCGTTCGCCGGTGTCGCGCACTTTATGATTGCGCATTTACCGGCCAGCGTCCCAACACCGGCATTGAACCTTGCACCGGACTTTACCGTGCTGGCTTACGCATTGGCGCTGACGCTGCTGACAGGCGTTGCGTTTGGCTTACTGCCCGGGCTGCAGAGTTCACGGCTGGACCTGAATACGGCGTTAAAAGGAGACGGAGCGCTTTCTTCCGGAACGAGCAGGAAGAGCGGCCGCGTTTTGCGCGACGCATTCGTTGGCGCCCAAATTGCCGTATGCATGATCCTTCTACTGGCGGCGGGCCTGCTGCTTCGCGGTCTGTATCACGCCCAAACAATCGACCCAGGATTCGAC
>Ga0209773_10000003_pt1 | contig 90279 bp, 69 predicted proteins | sample BogFormECP14_OM1_FD_188244 | JGI IMG/M metagenome (GOLD analysis project Ga0209773, IMG submission 188244) | Bog forest soil microbial communities from Calvert Island, British Columbia, Canada - ECP14_OM1 (SPAdes) (version 2) | ecosystem: Environmental > Aquatic > Freshwater > Wetlands > Bog ... | reverse complement strand
CACGACGGAATCGGGCGTTACGCTAGGGGGAGCGACGACCGTCGCGACCGACGCAACCGGCACGGCGACATTCTTTGGCTTGCGTATCGCCAGCGCCGGAAGCCCCGGCTTTACGCTGCTGGCGACTGCTCCTTCGGCGGTGACGGCGACCTCAGCGACGTTTCTGAACGCCGGCTCGTGCAATCTCGCCAGCCAGCCGCACGGAACGCGCTCGGGCGCGACCACCACGCTTCTCCAGGATGGGACGATCCTCATCACCGGAGGCGAAGATCCCTCCGGCATCGTGGCCACCGCCGAAATTTACAACCCGACAACGGGCGTTTTTACGCCCACGAACGGGCCGATGACATCGCCGCGTGCGCAGCACCGCGCCACGCTCCTGAGCAACGGCCAAGTGCTGATCACCGGCGGAAACACGAACCTCACGGGAGGGGTCAGCAACACATTGGAGTTCTACAATCCTGCGACGGGAACGTTTAGCCTTTTCGCCGGTATCACGATGAATTCTCCCCGCGTAGGCCACACACAGACCCTTCTTTCTGACGGCGCCTCGGTGCTGATTGCCGGAGGCTACAACGGAACGAATCCCGTCGGGACCGCGCAGATTTATATCAACGGGACGCTGGGCGCAGGGATTAACATGGTCACGGCTCGCAACCAGCCCAGCGCTACGCTGCTCTCGAGCGGAAACGTTTTGCTGGCGGGCGGGTTTACGCCCGCGAATCCGACCGGCGCGGGAGACAACACTGCCGAAACCTATAATCCTTCGACGCAGATATTCACGGCTACGGCGGGGAATATGATCAACAGCCATGTGGGCCACACGGCCACACTGCTCAATCCGACCAGCGGCATCGTTTTGATTGCGGGCGGTGAGAACGGCAGCCTGGTGCAATCCATCAACGCGTCCGAGCTGTATAGCCCGATCACCAACTCGTTTACCGCGACTGGTTCGCTCATTGCCGGCCGCTCGCAGCACACGGCGACGCTCTTGCCGAACGGCAAAGTGTTGATGGCCGGCGGCTGGGGGGTGTTCGGCGACGGCGAGAACATCGTCTCGGAACTCTACGATCCCGTTGCCGGCACGTTCTCTACCAACGCGTACATGCAGGAAGATCGCGTTCAGCACGGAGCGGTGTTGCTGTCAAACGGGACGGTACTCCTCGTCGGCGGAACTTTGGCAGGCTATAACGCCATCGAACCGGCGGAGATTTACTACCCGGCGCCGTAGTTCACGGCACAATGGGCTCGATTTTTCGGGCGAAGGCTACTTCAGCTTGGAAAGGCGCTTGGTGGCGTCCGCGGCAAGCGGGTCACCGGCGCCTTTTTCTTTGATGGCGAGGAAAGTTTTGTAGGACTCCGCCGCGCCCGGGCTGTTCAATCCTTCACGCGCACGTCCCTGATAATAGTAAACGGCGGGCAGAACGTGATAGCTGGGGATGTCATCGAGGAAGACGGAAGTGGCTTCGCCGCGCCGCTTCAGGCAGACATCGAATTCCGAGGAAGCTTCCGTGAAAGCTCCGGCATCGAGATATGCACGGCCCATATCAAAATGGCCAAGCCATGTATCAGCGAGTTTTTGCGCTTCCTGGAAGGAATTTAGGGAGTCCCGCGCATTGCCTTTCTTCAGCTGCGCTTCGCCCACAATCAGCTTTGCATAAACTTGTGGCTCCGCTTCCAATCGTTGCGCAAGAGGTGCTACGAGCTCCAATGCTTTGGCTTCCTGGCCCGCGGCAATGTACACCTGTGCGGCGCGATAAAGGACACCCAGGTCTTTGCTGCCGGCCGCTGCCTTGCCAGCCGATGCAACGGCTTGAGGTACTTTGCCCAACTCGAATTGCACTTGAGCGAGAGTAGCCGTGGATTCAGCGGCGGATTCCACGTCCTTTGCCGTCTCGGCAGTCCCGATGGCTTTTTCCAGAATGCCAGTTGCGTCCGCCAGCTTCCCCTCATACAGGGCGAGGTCGGCGAGGCCAGTGGAAGCGATCGAGGCGCCATAAGCGCTCACGCCCTGCAGCTTCGTATACGTTTGCCGCGCCTCTTCGTCATGCCCCTGCCCCAACTCCGCAATCGCCAGTGTGCGCAGCGCCTGGTCAAACTTGGGATTCTCCTGGAGGATCGCTTGTGCTTCCTTCGCCGCGGTATCAAAATCACCTGAGTAAAGCGCGTACATCGAATAATTGTTGCGCTGCAGAACGCTGTGGGGCGTAATCGCTAGCGCCCGCTTTTGCTCTTCGAGCGCCTTAACAATGTCCCGGTTCAGGAAGTATTGCAGCGCCAGATTCGCATGCCCGGCTGTGTCGCTCGGATACTGGCTCACCAGTGCTGTCAACTCTTCCATCGCTTTCGGCAGATTGCGCGTCAACAGGTAATAGCCGCTCCGAGTGCGGTATTTCTCGCGGTCCGTCATTCGGTCGATGTGCGACATCGCCAAGCCGTAATACTTCTCGGCCTCCTGCCGCTTCCCAATACTTGAATACACAGCGGCAGTGCCCGCGTACGCCCGGCCCAGGTCAGGGTCCAGCTGAATCGCCTGGGCATAGGCCTTGAGCGCATCGTCCCATTTGGCCGCCATCTGAAAATCCTGCCCCACGGCGTAAGCGTGCGCCGCCTCCAGCGAGCCGGCGCTGAATGTCTCGGCGGCCGCTCGTTGCGCCGATTCTGGCGTTGTATCGCCCAGCCCTTTGCGGATGCCTTCCGCAAGCTTTCCGGCCACCGCCAGCACGTCCTGCTTGTTGGAGGCGTCGCGTTGTTCGGTGAGAATTGTTTTGCCTGTCGCAGGGTCCAGAGTGCTTACATAAACTTTGTATCCACTGCCTTCCTGCGTGATGGAACCGCTCACCACAACGTTCACGCCTTCGCGCACGGCCACGAGTTGCGACAGCGCAGCGTCCATGTGGGTCGCTCCGGGCTGAAGTCGCGACGCATCCTTTTTCGCCTGGCCGCGGTTGAAAGACGAAATGAACGGCGCCCCTTCCAGCGCAATGCCCAGCATCGGCTCCAGCGTCCCGTCAAAAACGGAATCCCCGGTCTTGTTGTCGAAGTCTGCGATCAGCAAAGTCACGGGTGCGTGCGGCGCGGTTGGCTGCGACACCATCTTGGTACGAAGGTACAATCCTCCCGCGATGACGGCAACACCCGCTCCAGCGGCGACCCATTTTGCATACGCCGGCAAGCTCCGTGCCGACGGCATGATCACTCGCGTCCCAGCCCCAGGACCTTGCCAAACCTCGATCTGCGAAAGCATTTCGGAAACGGAAGCAAACCGCTTCTGCGGATCAATTTCCAGGCACTTGCGCACAATGTCGCTCAGCGGCTGCGGGACGGTTTTATCCAACTCACCGACCGGCTGGGCGGGCTCATTGGTCCGCTTCCAGAGTTTGGCCATGGTGGTATCCGCGTTGAAGGGCACCACGCCGCTCAGCATCTCGTAAAAAATAATCCCCAAACTGAATAGGTCCGAGCGGGCATCCAGCGTGATGCCCTTGGCCTGCTCGGGCGACATATAATCCGGCGTGCCGATCAAAGCTCCGGTTTGCGTCATGCCTGCGGACAGCATCGAGCGGGCGATGCCGAAGTCCATCACGTAAGCTCGGCCGCTTTTGTCCAGCATGATGTTTTGCGGCTTCAGGTCGCGATGGATCACGCCTTCGGCGTGAGCTGCTTCCAGCGCGCGGCAAACCTGTGCCATGATGTTCGCTGCTTCCGCCGGATCGAGTTTTTTCTTCCGGCGTAGAAGGCTCTGCAGATTCTCGCCTTCGATGTACTCCATCGTGATGAACTTGATTCCGCCGGCCTGGCCCAGATCAAAAATGCGGATGACATTTTTATGCGTGATTTGCCGCGCGAGGATGAGTTCCTGTTTAAACCGCCGCAGAATCTCCGGATTGGACGCCATGTCCGACCGTATGACTTTGATCGCCACCTGGCGGTCCAGCTCTTTGTCGTGGGCCTGATAGACGGCGCCCATCCCGCCTTGTCCCAGCAATCGTATGATTTCGTAGCGGGCTCCGACGGAGCTGCCTGGATTCAGTTGAACGATGGTGCTGGAAGAAATGACGCCTTCGGCAGCGGGCACCGACCAGCCCTGTCCACCTGTGGCCAGTGTCTGGTCGCTCAGCGGGAGCGGCGTGGTGCATTTTACGCACTGCACCGAGGATTCCGGATTTTCGTAGCTACACTCTGGACAGACCATGGACTTCGCGCTCTGCGCACGCGAACGCGTTTATTATGTATCCTTTATAAAGGAATGCAAAGATGCAAAGGATCTATGTGTTCCCATATTGCCCGGGACAACTGCTCGGGAGATTGATTTGTCAGGTTACAGAGTTCCGCCTCGCTTGGCTGTCCCGGGTTTTCCTCAGGCAAATGTTTCCGCGTGATATTCCCGTCCGATTCCCGGTAGAATCAGCGCACCCGTTTGCAGCCCTCATGAAGAAGATCATCGTCGCGGTCGGAAGCACTCGCAAGCCGAAGCTCCGGGCGGTTACCGAAGCCCTTGGGGGCTTTGCGTCGAAACTCGTTCCCGATGCGGATTTCGAAGTCATCGGGGTCGAGGTGGAAAGCGGAGTCAACCCCACGCCCACTTCGTGCGAGGAATTGATGCGCGGAGCGCGGCAGCGCGCGGAAGCGCTCGTGCACCTTGCCCGAGAGACTCGCAAATCGTGGCGCTACTTTGTCGGGCTCGAAGGCGGCCTCGAAGTCTTGCAGGATGAAAGAAGCCGGCGAGTGTTCCTGGAGAGTTGGGCTTACGTGAGCGACGGCACGCGAGCTCACTACGGCCGCTCCGGCGGCATCGAACTGCCGGAGGAACTCGCCCACGAAGTTCTCGAGCGAGGATTCGAATTGTCAGATGCTATCGACCGCTTTGCCGGTGCCGTCGGGATTCGCGACGGACAAGGCGCTTGGGGAGTGCTGTCGGGAGATTTGATCCCGCGCGACGAATCGTTTCGCGTTGCCGTCATCACGGCGTTCGCTCCGTTCTATAATGCAAAGATGTACGGCAGATCGGCGAAAGCTGCCATTTAAATTTTTGCGGTCATCGCGAGCACGACGAGTTTGGCCAGGAGAGAAGCGTGGACATTGTCAAAGGCAACATGGGCTGGATCGAAGTGGTGGTCGGCCCGATGTTTTCCGGCAAGAGCGAAGAACTGATCCGCCGCTTGCGGCGCGCCGAGATTGCGCGCCAGCGCGTGCAGATTTTCAAGCCCGCGATTGACGAACGCTACGCCGCCAATGAAATCGTCTCGCACTCCGGTCTGGGCATAACATCGGACAATGTCAGCAAAGCCTCGGAAATTATGGAAAAGCTTTCGCCGCGCACGGAAGTCATTGGTATAGACGAAGCCCAATTCTTGGGCGATGAAATCGTGGACGTTTGCACCAGGCTGGCCAATCTCGGAAAACGCGTCATCGTAGCGGGGCTGGATACCGACTATCGCGGGCGCCCGTTCGAACCCATGCCGCGCCTTCTCGCCATCGCCGAAGAAATCACCAAGCTGCTCGCGATCTGCATGCGCTGCGGCAACCCTGCTGTTCACACGCAGCGCCTTGTTGAAAGCGAAGAGCTCATTGTCGTCGGTGCCGGCGGCATGTACGAAGCACGCTGCCGCCGCTGCTTTGAACCCAATCCAGCCCTCGCGCAAGAGAAAAAAGACGCCGGCCCCCACCTGATGATCCGCAACCGCGCCGCTGGCGCCGGTGGTTCCGGCAACTAGGCTCCGCAAACATGGAAAGCGTTATGGCAGACTCCCCGCCAATCGCTCGTGTCATTCTCTACGTTAAAGACATTCCCAAGGTTGCTGCGTTCTACCAGAAGTTCTTCGGAATGCATCCGCTCCCGGGTGCAACGGATGGCTGGCTGGAATTGGCCGGTGACGCCAGCGGCTGCACGATCGCCCTGCACAAAGCAAGCGTTGCGCAGAAAAGCGGCGCGGCCATCAAACTTGTTTTTGGCGTTCTCAACGTCAAGGCGTTTAGCGACGCGAAAGAAAAACAGGGATTGAAGTTTGGTGTGGTTCACGAAGTCGATGGTTTTGAGTTTTGCAATGCGAAGGATCCTGCCGGCAATTCGATTTCCATTTCCAGCCGCGGTCTTAAGAAAAGCCCCAGCAAGTAGCGCCCGCAGCCACCGTGCCGCCAGATTACCTTCATTCTGCATGAACTCAGATCTCTTCCGCGCAGCCCTTGTCGAATTGCCTTTATCCCTCTCAACTTCGCTTGAGCTTGTCACCTGAATCCTGCAAACTGTCTCGACAGACGACACTCCAAATTCACATCGCAGGCTCTCATGATCATCGAATCCAAGGCCCCCACGCGTGTTGACTTTGCCGGAAGCACGCTCGACATCTGGCCTATTTATCTTTTCCACCCTGGCTCAGTCACATTAAATGCCGCGATCTCCCGCTACGCTTCCTGCACTCTGCAGACGCACGCGCCCTGGGATGAGCGCATCAAGCTGGTCTCCCGCGACACCAAACGCGAAGAAAGCTTCGCTTCCTTCACCGCGCTGCTGAAAACCAAACGCTACCGCTTGCCGCTGCTCGCGGAGATCGTTAAATTTTTTCAGCCGCAGGGCGGTTTTACCCTCACAACGGATTCCGAAGCTCCGAACGGCGCGGGCATCGGTGGCTCGAGCGCCATGGCCGTCGCCATCTGCGCCGCGCTCGATCGCTACACGGGGGCAGGGAAGAGCAAAATCGATTGGATTCACATCAGCCGCGACGCCGAAGCCATCGTCATCAATGTCCCCACCGGCACGCAAGACCATTACCCGCCGGCATTTGGCGGCGCAGCCGCCATCGAACTCCCGCCAGGAGGCGAACACCGAGTCGAGTTGCGCGTCAACCTCGACGAACTCGAACGCCGCGTCGTGGTCTGCTACACAGGAAAGCCGCGCCAGCACGGCATCAACAATTGGGAAGTCTTCAAAGCGCAAATCGGTGGCAAACGCGCCGTGCAGAACAGCCTCGAACGAATCTCCGACGTCGCGCAAAAGATGCGCTTTGCCCTGGAAAAGCCCGACTGGCACGAAGCCGGTCGCCTCATGCGCGAAGAGTGGTCCTTCCGCAAAAGGAACCTTCCCACGATCTCCACCAAAACGATAGATCGGGTCATCGAAGGCGCGCGGCGGAACGGCGCCCTTGCCGGCAAGGTGTGCGGCGCGGGGGGCGGCGGCTGCGTCGTCATGCTAATCGAGCCGGACGCCCGCCGCCGCGTCGAAGCAGCCATCGTCGAAGCAGGAGGCGAAGTGCTTCCCGTAACGATCGACCGGCAGGGCGTCCAGGTAATCTCCCGCTAGCCCTTCGTTGAAGTAGTTCGCCATTTGCGTTCCGTGTATCGGGTAGCGGCGTGCCTCCCGTCAGCCCCAACCGCCAGCCTCCGCCTCTTAATCCCGGGGCGGATACAGCCCCCTTTCCCGTTTTTTGCATCCTAGTTTTCCGAGGGCCATTTCGTAATAGAATAGGGGCGCTGGCCTTGACGCTCCGGCCCAATGGTTTATGCCTATTCGGTTCATTCTCACTCTGACCGTCTTCCTGTTCGCTGACGTGGACCTGCCGCGCATCGACAGTTTTCGTCCGCCCTCCCACGCCCTCCCCGTTTTCCCTTCCGGCGAGGAAATTTCGCTTTTCCCGGACACGGTTTCCGAAGCACTCGACGGGCAAGGCGATTCACAGGCGCCAGCCAAGCCAAAATCGGCCACTCTCCAGGAATCCTCAAAACTTGAGCTGATTCGCTTTGTTTCCGGTGAGTTTGCCAAAGCCACCAAGTCGCTCCCTGCCGGCAAAGAGGGCTTGATCGTCTATGTAGGCAAGCCGCTGAACAGCGAACTGATCGAGCGCGCCCTGGCCACCCACGGCGCTGCCGTAAACACCGGCGACAAAGTCCAGATCACCAAGCTCGATTTTCGCGATCATCAGATTATTGTGGACCTGAACGGCGGCGGTCGCGGCAAAACGCGCCTGCGCGACCGCATTCATATAGAAATGGGCGGGGTTCCTACGGTTTCGTCGACTTCGGAGCAGCAGCAGACCGGTCCCCCGGGCTTGCAGCCCGGCGCAGGCAGCACCATCTACCTCGACTTCAGCAAACCCGTTCCCGATTTGTCTCCGAACGACCTGAAGCAGTTGCTCTCTCCCTTACTCGACTTCTCACGCCAGCACTCCGCCTCCGTTCAATGGGTGGACACCCTACCTCCGGAAATGAAGAAAGCCATCCAGGAACGCCGGCCCATCGTGGGCATGGACCGCGAGCAGGTCGTTGCCGCCATCGGCAAGCCCGATCACAAAATCCGCGAACGCGACCAGGAAGGCAACGACATCGAAGACTGGATTTACGGCCAGCCCCCGTCAAAAACCGTCTTCGTCCGCTTCAACGGCGACCGCGTTACCAACATCAAGCAATACCCGCAATAATTTCTCGCAGGGTTCGCAAGCTAGGAATGTTACCCTTGATGACGGAAGTGAAGTTGGTTCCTCCTAATATGGATTTCATGGCGACAGGGAACTGAAAGATGAACGCCCTCGATTTCAAAGTCTTTCTCGAACGAGACGACGAATACCGTGGATATACGGTCGTCTGCCCGTCTCTTCAGGGCTGCTATTCTCAGGGAAAAACTGTCGAAGAAGCGCTGGCCCACATTTGAGAGGCTATTGAGTTGTGTTTGGAAGACATTGAGAGCCGCGGCGAGGCGGTTCCTGATCCTGGCAATATATTGATCGGCAGCGTGCTTGTTACTCGATGAGTCCTAAGCTGCCCGTTCTCTCGGGTGAGGATGTAATACGGTGTTGAAGAGATTCCGCTGCGAAGCCGTTAGGCAAAAAGGCAGCCATGTGCTTCTTCGCAACGATGCTGATCCTCAACGCTTGCCGGTTACGGTGCCACTGCATAGAGAACTCGCTCGCGGCACACTGAGAAATATTCTCGGCGACGCCGGGATCAGCGTAGACGAACTGATTTCTTTTCTTTAGTTGGTTTTCGTGTTTTTTCCTTCGCGTTGACTTTTGTCCGCGCACCCCATAGCATTTTGGGTTCGGCTTTGCGGCCGATTCTCCCCGGAGAGCGCCGCCAATCACGAAACAACCCCCAACGGAGGAAGTAATGCCCATCAAGGTCGGCATCAACGGCTTCGGCCGCATCGGTCGAAACATCGTTCGCACCGCGCTCAACGACAAAGACATTCAATTCGTCGCGGTCAACGACATCACCGACGCCAAGACCCTCGCGCACCTGCTCAAATACGATTCCATACTCGGCAACCTGCCGAACCACATTACGAACACGGAAGATTCCATCTCCGTGGATGGCCATGCCTTCAAAGTTTTCAAGGTAAAAGATCCCTCCGAACTCGATTGGGCTAGCGTCGGAGCCGACATCGTCATCGAATCCACTGGTCTATTCACCAAGGGCTCCGACGCCAAAAAGCATCTCCGCGGCCCCGTCAAAAAAGTCATTATCTCCGCCCCCGCCGATGGTCCCGACGCCACCTTCGTTCTCGGCGTGAATGACAAGACCTATGACCCATCGAATCATCACGTCGTTTCCAACGCTTCCTGCACGACCAATTGCCTCGCCCCCGTCGCAAAAGTCCTGCAAGACACTTTCGGCATTCACAGCGGCACCATGACCACCATCCATTCCTACACCAACGATCAAAAGCTCCTCGATCTGCCCCACAAGGATCTCCGCCGCGCCCGCGCCGCTGCCATCAACATGATTCCCAGCTCCACCGGCGCGGCAAAAGCGCTCCATCTCGTAATTCCTGAGTTGAAGGGCAAACTCGACGGCTACGCGATGCGCGTGCCCACACCAAACGTCAGCGTCGTCGACGTCACCGTCTTCGTAGACAAGCCAGCCACCGTCGAATCCGTCAACGCCGCACTGAAAGCCGCAGCCCACGGCCCCATGAAGGGCATTCTCGGATACACGGACGAAGAACTCGTCTCTTCCGATTTCAAAGGCAACTCACACTCTTCTATCGTCGACTCCGGTTACACCAAAGTTGTCGGCGATCGCTGCGTCAAAGTTTTGGCCTGGTACGACAACGAGTGGGGCTATTCCTGCCGTTGCCGTGACCTAATCAAATTCATGGCCGCAAAATTCTAGTCGTAGGGGCGGGGCTTGCCCCGCCCTCTTTCTTTTCTGGGCTGCACCGAAAACCATGAGCAAACTCACCATCCATGATATCGATCTCCGCGGCAAGCGAGTCTTCATTCGCGTGGACTTCAACGTCCCTCTCAAAGACGGCGTCGTCACCGACGATACTCGCATCCGCGAAACGCTCCCCACGTTGCGCCTCGCCATTCAAAAAGGCGCCAGACTCATTCTCGCGTCGCACCTCGGCCGTCCCAAGGGCGGCCCGGACTCCAAGTTTTCCCTTTTCCCACTCGCCAAGAAGCTCGAAGGCCTCATCGGCAAACCCGTCCGGTTCGCCTCGGACTGCGCTGGCCCGGTCCCGGAATCCAAAAGCAAAACTCTCGCCGACGGCGAAATCCTCCTCCTCGAAAACGTCCGCTTCCATCCTGAAGAAGAAAAAAACGACGAAGCTTTCTCGAAGCAGCTCGCCGCTCTTTGCGACGGTATCTTCATCTGCGACGCTTTCGGCTCCGCCCATCGCGCTCACGCTTCGGTCGTCGGCATCACGCGCTTCGTAAAAGTCTCTGCCGCCGGGCTGCTGATGGAAAAAGAACTCACCTACCTCGGCAAGGCGCTCACCAATCCCGCGCGTCCTTTCGTCGCCATTCTCGGCGGCGCGAAAGTCAGCGACAAAATCGAAGTCGTTGAAAACCTGCTGAAAATTGCCGACGCCACGCTCATCGGCGGCGGCATGGCCTACACTTTCTTCAAAGCTCAAGGCCTGTCTATCGGCAAGTCCCTCGTCGAAGACGACAAACTCGATCTCGCCCGCAAAATTCTCGCCGATGCCAAGCACAATAATCGCAAGCTTCTGCTTCCCGTCGATCACCTCATCGCCCCGGAATTCAAAGCCGATTCCCCCGCAACCACCGTCGACGTCACCGCCACTCCCGCGGATCAGATGGGCCTCGACATCGGCCCCAAAACCGTCGCCGCCTTTGCCGACCAAATCTCCAAAGCCAAGACCATCGTCTGGAACGGCCCTATGGGCGTCTTCGAAATGCCCGCCTTCGCCAACGGCACGCTCGAAATTGCCAGGGCCGTTGCCACCGCAACCACGCTTGGCGCAACTTCCATCGTTGGCGGGGGCGACTCCGTCGCTGCGGTCCACAAGTCCGGCGTTTCCGAGAGAATCTCCCACATCTCGACCGGCGGCGGCGCCTCGCTCGAGTTTCTCGCCGGTGCAAAGCTGCCCGGCGTCGAAGCCCTCACGGACAAGCCCGCGGAGCAAATCGCCAGCGCCATGGCACAAGTCAGGCGCCGCGGCGTCATCGCCGGCAACTGGAAAATGTACAAAACGCAGGTAGAAACGCAGGTCTTTTTCTCTGCGCTCTCCATGCTCGTTGACGGCATCACGCAATGCGACATCGTTATCGCTCCCCCATTCACCGCGCTCCACGCCGCCGTGGAAGCCGCCCGCGATTCGAACATCTCCGTTGCTGCGCAAGACTGTTTCTGGGAAAAAGAAGGCGCCTTCACCGGCGAAATCTCGCCGCAAATGCTGGCCGAAGCCGGATGCCGTTACGTCATCATCGGCCATTCCGAACGCCGCCAGTTCTTCGGCGAAACGGATGAAACCATCCTGAAAAAAACCAAAGCCGCCCTGGCCGCGGGCCTCACGCCGATCGTCTGTCTTGGGGAACTCCTCCACCACCGCGAAGCCGGCCAGACCGAGCAAATCTGCTCCACGCAGTTTCTCAACGGACCGGGTTCGTTGACGCCCAATGAATTCTCCCGTATTCTAATTGCGTACGAACCAGTGTGGGCTATCGGCACCGGCCTCACGGCCACCCCGGAGATTGCCGCTTCGGTTCATCGTCTCATCCGTCATAGCGCGGCGCAGAGGTTTTCCCCAGAGCATGCCTCCGCGTTGCGGATTCTCTACGGCGGCAGCGTCAAGCCTGAAAATATTCAGGGATTGATGGCACAGGAAGAAATTGATGGCGCGCTTGTCGGCGGAGCGAGCCTTGATGCGAAATCGTTTGCAAGCATCGTAAGAGATTGCGCAGGGAGATAGAAATGCCAGGTTGGATGAAGTGGACCGTCGCTTTGCTCATCGGTTTTGCAATTATTGTGGTCGGTTTCCGCTGGGCGGGACCATTGCTGACCGCCTTTTTCGTAATGAATTGCCTCGTCCTGATGATCGTCGTTCTGCTTCAGAGCGGCAAAGCCGCTGACCTCGCCGGCGCCTTCGGTGGCGCTGGCAGCCAGACCGCTTTTGGTCCCCGCGGGGCCGCCACGCTTCTTTCGCAAGCCACCACGTGGTGCGCCATCATGTTTATGATCTGCGCCTTCGCACTGGTCCTGCGTACAGACAAAGCAGTGGAATCTGGCGGATCAGTTCTTCAGGGAATCTCCAAGTCCGCCCCGAAGAAGACGCCGCCGGCGACGACACCAGCCACGTCAACTCCGGCAACGCAGACGCCAGCGCCACAAACGTCGGCTCCGCAAACCACCCCGCCGGCATCAAGCACCACCCCGGCGGCAACGCAACCAGCACCAGCCCAGCCGAAAAAGCAATAGTTCGACGTTCTTTGTAGCGCCGGCTTCCGGCCAGCGCTTTTTGAAGTTTGTAGGGGCGGGGCTTGCCCCGCGCTCTTCGATTTTTCCTCGGAGATCCATCCAACTTGCGACCTTGCCAACTCGCAGTTACAATAGACTCTCTTTGTGCGGTCGTGGCGGAACTGGCAGACGCACCAGCTTGAGGGGCTGGCGGTAGCAATACCGTGGTGGTTCGAATCCACTCGGCCGCACCAATCTCTTTTATTTTCGTTTGCGCTCGACAGGCGCCTGTAAACCCCTGTTCGCTACCCTCTTCCGTTTTTCCCGGTTTTTTTGCACCAATTCGTAGCATCTGCCTCAGTTCGGCTTGCATCTATATTTTGCATCCACATTAAGGAGCTTCATCATGTTCAAGTCCCCGGTCCGCTTCTTGCTTCTAGCATCTCTCGCCCTCGCGCCCGCCCACGCCGACGAAGACGTAGTCACCGCCGTTCACGGCACGGTCACCAAAATCGACGCAGGTGCAAAGACCATCGCTGTCAAGACCGCCGACGGCACCGAGCACACTTTTCATTTCGTCGACAAGACCACGGTCCACGGCGCCGATGCCACCGCTGCCGGCTCCAAGGACGCCTTCCACGGTCTCACCGAAGGCTCCGAAGTCGTCGCGCACTACACCGTCAAGGGCACGGAGGAAACTGCCGTTGAAGTAGATAAGGTTGGCAAGGACGGCATGCATGCTGTCGCCGGCACAGTCACAAAAGTGAGTGAAGACGGCAAAACCGTCGTCGTAAAAGCTGGCGATGGCACGGAGCACACCTTTAAGGTCGTGGGCCACGACACGGTCGTTTCCGCCAAAGACATCGGCAAGGGTACCGACAAGTCTGCCAAAGTCACCGTCTACTACACCGAATCGGCCGGCAAAAAAGTCGCCCACTTCTTCGAAAAACTCTGAGCGTGCTCAGCCTCGTGGAAAAAGTCCGTTCAAGTGTTCCGGCGAAACGCCTGACGCCAGAGATTGCAGTCTTGTCTATTGCAGCTGGTGGTGAAACGTCTGCGGATCACCCGCCCCCACGCGCTCGCCGCTCATCGGAACGCCAAAACCGGACGGCTCCATCTTCAAGCTGGCAGTGTGGCCACCCTGCACCACAAAGGAAATGCGCCGGTTCGCTTCTGACTGAATCGCAAAGCTTCCATCCCCCTGCTTCAAAAGCCGTTCCGGCCCCTCACCCAGAGCCTGAATCATCAGCCGCCCGTCTTCATCGAACACGCGATAAGTCCGCCGGTATTGCGCGAACGAATCATGCAAGTCCGCCGTCAACTTTTCCAATTTCAAAACAAAAGTCCCCGCCAGTTGGCTGCGCTCTTCCGCCGAAATCGTTTTATCCTCGAGCACCTTCTCCGTAGGAGCTGGCGGCGGCGTAGGAAGCTGCGGCAACCCAAGCTCCGCCCTTGCCAGCGCCCGCGTAATGGCATACGCATTTTGCCCCGCAGTATTTGTCAGCACAACAATCGTCAATCCATCCTCTGGAAAATCGTACAAACTCCCGCTGTAGCCAAACAGCGATCCGTGCTGCCCAATCCGCCGATGCTCCTCCTCATGATTCAAAATCACCGCGAATCCATATCCCGCCTTTGGATCCTGCGGACTCATGTGTGCCGCAGCGCCTTCCGCCGTGGTCATCATTGCAAATGTCTTCGGCTCAATCAGTTTCTTCTCCCCAATCGATTTCCAAAGCTGGTAGATATCTCCCGCGGTGCTGCAAAACCGCAAGTCCGCGTTGTACGCCATGTCATTCTCGTTCGCCAGCACATATCCCTTCTCGAATTTTCGATAAGCATGCGAAAGCCCGTGCACCAGCGAGAAATCATCGCAATAGCTGGTCGATTTCACGCCCGCGGGCGTGAAAATATTCTGTTGCACGTACTCCGCAAAATTCTGCCCCGTCACGCGCTCCACAATCGTAACCAAAAGCTGAAATCCCGAAATCGACCAATCCCACTTTGTCCCCGGCTCATTCACCCAATTCTTCCCCGCATAAAGCGCCATGACTTCGTCCAGCGCCTTCGGCAAGCGGCTGGTCGCTTCAATCGGGTCGCCCAGGTAGTGATAGTCCACAATCCCCGATGTGTGATTCAAAAGCTGCCGGATCGTCACGTGATGTCCCTGCTCAGGAAACTCCGGCACATACTTCGAAATGTCGTCGTCCAGCCGCAGTTTCCCGCGCTCCATCTGCTGCAACACTGCAATCCCCGTGAACGGCAGCATCGGCCCGACGATGTGATAAACAGTTTCGTCCTTCGTCGGCGCCTCCAATCCTAGATCGGCATATCCGTAGCCCTTGTGCATCAGGACCGTCTTTCCACGCGCGACCAGCACGGACGCACCGACTACGCCCTCTTGCTTCATCGTTTGCCGCACAATGGCGTCCAGATCAACGGGCGAACTCTGCCCGCGGCAATCCTTCGTCGCCAAAGACAAAAAAACGCCAAGAACCATCAGCCATCGAAAACGCATCAAGGTCTCCCTCTTCGAAATTGCGCGCGGAGCGTATCATACCGCCCCGCCCCACAGTAATTAATTGAGCGAAACTCGGTTGACCCCTGAACCAGTACCGCATACTTTGTTACCCTCATGCTTATGCGACAGAACAAAAGATTCTCCCTCGCCGTATTCGCCGCCGCCATCCTCGTCCTCTGTTACGGCGCTCCCTGCTCACCCGCAAACAACACCCCCGCTTCCGCCGCCCAGCCACAAAGCGACGGTACCGCTGTCCAGCACCCGCTCTATTACGACCGTCTGATCCTGCCGAAAGAGCTGAAATTCCGCTCACTTCGCGAGCTAACCCTGATGCGCAACACGATTTTTGCCCGCGCGGGAAATCCCTTTCGTAAAAAGTGGCTGGCCGATTATTTCGGCGCGCAACCGTGGTATCACCCTCTGGCCGCCACCGACGAAACCAAGCTCACCGCCCTCGACAAACAAAACGCGGAAATCATCGCCAAGTACGACCTCTTGCTCCCCCGCGAGCAGTTGCAAGCCATGCTGCAACAAGTCATGAGCTCACTCCGCGCGCAAGGCCCGACGCCAGAAGACAAAATCGAACTTCGTCTTCTCTCAGCCCGCTTAGGCACATGGGTCGGCTCCAGCGACACGCCCGAAGACCAGCGCTCCCCTCTCGAGGATCCCGCGATTCTCGATAAACAGCTCACCGTCGAACAATTGAAGGATCTCTCCCGTCGCGATTTGCGCCTTCTGCGCAACATTATCTATGCGCGCCACGGCCGCCAGTTTCGTTCCGAACTGCTCCGCGCCTATTTCGAAGCTACCGATTGGTACAAAGCCGATGCCGCATACACCGATGCCCGGCTCACCGGCGTCGACAATCGCAACATCAAATTAATCCGCAGCATTGAAGACCAACTCGGCGGCCCGCTCACCGATTTCGAGCACAAAAACGAAGACGGCTGGATAATCCAAAGTTGATAGCCTTATCCGATGCCCGGTCGGGCATCAAAAAATAAAGCGAGACTCCCTTAAGCTCCACCGTGTAGCAGTTGCTCGTTTCATCGTGCCCAGCCTCGTTCTCTTCAAAAATCCGCTTCCGCCCCACGCCGCTCCAGCTTGCTGCTCCCGATTCCCGCGAGCAAATCGAATATCCCTTTTGGATCGCTTGACAACTTCGCGGGCTCCCCGAGCAAGCCAGCCTGAATCGGCATAATGGAAGCCAAAATCGTCCTGTCCGCCTTCACCCTCACCCGCAAAACCAATCCCTCGCGCTCTTTCGTGCAATCGCAGGCAAACGCCAAATTTCCCAACCCCCACGCAATCACGCTTTGCCCGTGCCGTTCCACAGGACCAACAACGTGCGTCCCATGCGCAACAATGACCCGCGCATCTGCCTTAAGCGCAATCTCCACGGCCCTGCGCAACTCCGGCCGCGGCAGATAACTGTCCGGACCCGTCACATGGAAACTCGCCACCAGCACATCGCCTTTTTCGCGCGCCGCAGCCAAGTCAGCCGCAAGACTTCGAGGCACGCCAGTCGTCAAATCATACCCCGCGACGACGATCCGCATTCCGTCGATCGATACAACCGCCGCGCCGGCAGGCCCTCCCGCTGGTTCGAGTCCGGCCTTTCGCACCGCCTCAGCAGTAACTCCGTCTCCGTTCGCCCCGGCATCCTTCGCATGATTGTTCGCAATCCCGGCCACTCGCACTCCAGCCTCTCGCAGTTGCTCAAGCCCACCCGGCGCGTTCACCAGTTTCAATCCCGGCCCCACCGGTAAACTCGCCGCCACCGGCCCTTCCAGATTGACAATTCCCGCCGCGCCTTTCAGTATCTCCGCCAGAGGTCGCAAATTGGGTTTCGGATTCGCCCCCAGATTCACATCCCCGCCAAACCACAACGCAACTTCGTGCGTCTCTTTGCTCTCGTTCTGGCGCGGGTCTTCTTTCCTGAATTTGCTGCTCGCGACGCTATTCGTAACCGCGAGCGCCGCGCAAACTCCGCAGCCCACTAAAATTGAGCCCAAAACGGTTTTGAAAAGTGAAGTAAAAATTGTCGACAAGCCCATTCAATTCGACCAGGAACGCATTCGCCTCACGCAAGAATACATGCGCAAACATTACGGCATCGAGCAGAACGATATCACGATCAAGCCGCAAGCCATCGTGCTGCACTTCACCGCAATCAATTCCTTCATCTCCACCTGGAACTATTTCAACCGCACGCGCATCGAGGCCGAACGCCCCGAGCTTCTGCGCGAAAGCGAGCTCAACGTCTCCGCGCAATTCCTGGTCGACCGCGACGGCACCATCTACCGTCTCATGCCGGAAAACTGGATGGCCCGCCACTGCATCGGCTTGAATCACGTAGCCATTGGCGTCGAAAATGTGGGTGATGAAAAGGACTTCCCGTTAACCGATGCGCAAGTCGACGCTGACGCCGCCTTGGTGCGTTATCTCGCAGCCAAATTCCCAATCGTCTATCTACTCGGCCATCACGAATACCGCCGCATGGAAAAAACGTCTCTCTTTTACGAAGCCATCCCAGGCTATCGCACCGGCAAATCCGACCCCGGCGAAGACTTCATGCGCCACGTCCGCGCCAGATTAACCGGCCTCGACCTGAAAGCCCCCCCGAATCCGTAGATTTTGTCACTCGACCACTCATCTGATCCCAACCACCATCGTCGGCGCCGCGGCTGCCGCGAACAATCGCCGCAGTGGTATCATCGCCAGCATTATGAAAACAAAATTCAGCCTCACGCTCCTCCTGTTTCTATTCTTCTCTCTTCTAGCCTCACCGCCATTCGCGCAATCCACTCCGCCCGCGCAAAAACACGCAATAGTCCTTCACGCTGCCCGCATCCTCGACATCGAAACCGGAAAAATCCTCACGCCCGGCGAAGTCCTCGTTCAAGACGATCGCCTCGCTGAAGTCGGCTCCTCCGTAAACCGCCCAGTCGGCGCCCAACTCATCGACCTTGGCGACACCACGCTTCTCCCCGGCCTGATCGACGTCCACGTCCATCTCTTTCTTCACCCCGGCGCCGAAGATTTGCAAACCGTCCAGGAATCCGTCCCGCAACGCACCATCATCGCCACTCTCGCCGCCCGAGATGACTTAATGTCCGGGTTCACCGCCGAGCGCGACATGGGCACCGAAGGTGCCGGCTCCGCCGACGCCGCCGTCCGCAACGCCATCAATCACGGCGAAATCCCAGGCCCGCGCCTGCGCATCAGCGGCAACGCCATTGATATCCTCGGCGGCCACGAAGACGCCATCCATTACAACCCCGAGCAGCACGTCTTCTCCAACGCGACCTACGCAAACAACGCCGCCGAAATCGTCACCGTAATCCGCCAGCAATTCAAGGAAGGCGCCGACTTCATAAAAATGTACGAAACCGGCCACGACTCCCTGAGCGACGGCCATTTTTCCACGCCGTTCCAGTACACCGAAGCCGAACTCCGCTCCGCAGTAGAAGAAGCCGCCCGCTCAGGCAAACGCGTCGCAGTTCACGCCACCGGCGAACCAGGCACGCTCTACGCTGCCCGCGCAGGCGTCGCCTCCATCGATCACGCTTACAACCTCAGCGACGAAACCATGCGCCTCATGCGCGAAAAACAAATCTTCGCCGTCCCCACCTTCGCCATCGCCGAATACTTCGCCGAACACGCCTCATCCCCTGCCCAAGCCGATCGCGAGCACCGCATGCAGGATTTCCACGCGGACCAGTTCCGCAAACAACTAGCCGCTGGCGTCCCCATGGCCGCCGGTTCGGACGTCGGCCCATTCCCCCACGGCACCCAGGCCCGCGAACTGGTCCTCATGGTCAAATACGGAATGACTCCGCTGGCAACACTGCAAGCCGGCATCCTGAATGGCGCCAAGCTCCTGGGCTGGCAAAACGAAATTGGCGCGCTCAAGCCCGGCTATCTCGCCGACGTCATCGCCGTTCCCGGCAATCCCCTCACCGACATCGCTGTCCTTCAAAAAGTCACTTTCGTAATGAAAGGCGGCGTAGTCTACCGCTCCATGGCCAACTAGAAACCGCCCGTAACTAAACCAGCCGCCGCTTTCGCACGGGCGTAGACTGAACTAACCATGCAAAAACTCCAGGATTTTCAAATCGCCGCGCGCAACAATGGTTTCGTGGATGTGGAAGAAACCGATGACGGCACTGTCCTCTGGATGCGGAAGCCCACCGCCAGCGCCGAAGACCGCGTATGCATTGACAGTCTCACGAACTCCGCAACCGTCTTCTGGGCCTCCATTCCCTGGAAAATCAATTCCAAAACTTTCCGCGTCGCCTCGGCCCTGCAAGACTGGTTCGTCTCAACATCCAAACTCCCGCAACCTTAGACGATCCCCAATTCTCTCCCTCGCCTCCCCCGCAAGAATCTTTTTTCCAAGGTTCGCTTCAAGGTTTTGACGCGCCGTTAGCCGTCGTGTGAAATTCAACCGATAACAACACTCCCGTTTCGACCGCCTTCCCATCCACCAATGTCGGCTCAAATCGCCACTCCCGAATCGCTCTCACCACACTGGGGACAAGCGCAATCGAGCCGTTCACGGGCCGCACGCGTTCAATTCGCCCGTCCTTCGCAATCATCGCTCGCACGCTCACCCGCCCGCCACGTTCACTTTGCACTCGCGGCGTTTGCGGATCAACTCGCTCCCGCAACTCACCAAGCACCACTTTCTTCTTCCGGTTCGCACTCCACCAACCCTGCCCGCCCGCCACCAGAACGGACCTCTGCACATGCATCGTAACCGCCGCCGATTGAATCACTCTCTCCCCCGGCAGACTCAGCAGAGTCGCGCCCGGGCCATTCGGCAGCGTGACCTCCACCACTTGGCTCTTCCGCCCTTCCATCTGTATCACCACCGGATTCGTCGCCTGGAGCGGCGCACTTTTTGGGTTTACTTCCGGCCCCACCCTGGAGTTTGAATCAGCAGAGATCGACCCACCAATCGTCGCGGCGCCCACGGTGGCATCATTTGTATCGAGTGTATCGAGAGGAATCGGCAAGGGACTGCCCCCTTCTGGTTTCGCAGCGTCGCCGTCCTCCGCGGATTTTTTCGCAGCAGTGCCCTTCGCGCCCGATGCGTCCGAGGCCGTCCCACTTTTCGCCAGACTCGCTTCGGCCAAATCCGCCGATGAATTTGCCTTCGCCACGCTTTTCTTGCCACTCAGATTCTTCCGCACCGGCGCTCTTGCCATTGCGCCGGAAGGCGCCGCATCCTTCTCCCCCTGACCATCCGGACCAGTTTTCAAGGTTGCAGCGCCTGCACTCCGCTTTCCATCAACCACCTTCGATGCAGCGCCCCTATCCTCTGACGTCTTCCCATGAGCAGCAGCAGAGGCGGCGACATCACTCTCGTTTCGCCCGCTCCCCGCAGCCTCCGCTCCCACCGTTGCGCCTGGGATCTTCAAGCTCGCTTTCGAAGAACGGCTTAACCATGTCCGCAGCACACTCCCGCGCAAACTCAACCCCATCGCCAGCACAACCACAGCTATCGCCCCGCCCACGGCTAGCGAAACTCGCGTGAAGTTCCTTCTCTCCCGCGTTCTTTTAACGCGCTCGTCCACATGCTTCAATCGCTCGTCTTCCCTAACCACGCCCCGTGCCGCATCACCGCTCTCCGTTCTTCCCGATGTCGCCCACATGCGAATCTGTTCCCGATCGTGATCGCGAAGATTTAATAGCTGAATCCCCGCTCGATTGCTCTCCGCAGTCCATACCACTCGCCCAATCACCTCAATAAAATTAGGCAGCCCATCCAGCCTCAAGCTCAACGGGAGAACCGAATCGCGCGCCAGTCCGCTTGGTGCCGAGACCAGCAAACCGTTCTCGCTCACATTCAAAAGCATTCCAGGATTCTCTTCGCCCAGCGCGATGCTGACCACCCCCGAAGGCGAGACACGCTCATAAAAACGCCGCTCTACCGTGGCGCTCGAAACCACAATCTGTTCCGCTGCGGTTGACATGATTTCGTTCTCCCTTGCTTTTGCTCCGCTTGGCACGGCGCAAGGTCCTCGAGGGGGCTTAACTCTTCTTGATCTGACCACTATGGCGGGAAACTTCGATATCTTTCGCCCTCTGTGGGGAGCTAACCCCGGCATCGCAAATAAGTTTCGCTGCGCAAATTCCCGCCTTCACGCCATGCAGACCCGGCCGCCTCGGGCCAGCCGCCGCCCCTCCGGCCCTGCGCAGCAAGCCCGATCCATCACCTCAATTGGCATTCGCAACTTTTCCGCTTCGCGTGTAATTTAGAACCTGCTCCCAGGAGGCAACCATTACGCTTCGCGGCTGTTTTCGCATTCTCTTTCTCTACGAAGTAGCCGAAGCCATCCGCCTGGACGTGATTAAATCACTCCGCGATCCTCATGCCACGGAGCCTCCATCCAGCCTGACTCCTCCCGTCCCACAATATCTTCGATTCGAGCGGCCCCCCGTCGCCGAGCCCATCGGCTCGATCACTCTCGAAGCCAGCCAGCGTGCCGAGGCCCGCGCAAAATATTACGACTACGGCGTCCTCAGCATCGAGCTGGAACTACCTTTCGAGTGCGACTGGGATTCTCTCGTCACGCAATCCAGCCGCTTAAGCGGCGCGACTGAACTGGAAACCCGCGCCCTCGAATTACTTCGCGTCACCCTCGCCCGCGTGAAACCCGCCCTCGTCAAACCCTACGAAACCTGGCTCCACGAGGACTATCACATCATCCATCTTCAAGAAATCGTTGAAGCCGATGGCCCAACGCTCTCCGCATCCGAGCTACTCGCATCCCATGCCCCCAAAATTGCTCAGCTCGTTCGCGGTGAATCCCTTTCCCTCTCGGACGCTGAGCGCCAGGAAGTCTTGCAGTCCAGCATCTCGTATTCGCAAAAGGACTTGCTCGTCGTCGGCTGGACAGGTGCTCTCGTTTACGGCAGCCTCGAGGGTGCTGCCGCCACAATTCAACTTCTCGAATACGCCAACACCCAGCTCCTCGAATTTCGCTACTACGACAGCCTTCTGACCACCGTTCTCGCCAGCGTCTATCGTTTCCTCGAACACAAAGGCGGCTTGCTGACCGCCTGGCGCCTCTCCCGCGAAGCCTCACGCGTCAACACCATTCGCCTCGACGTCATGGAGCTGACCGAACGCGTCGACAATGCCATCAAGTTCCTGAGCGACATGTTCTACGCGCGTCTTTACGGCTTAGTCGCTGCTAAGGTAGGTGTCCCAGACTACCGCCGCCTCGTCGACCAAAAACTCCGCACCGCCGGCGAGCTCTACCGCTTCATGGTCGATCAATTCAACCAAAGCCGCAGCTTCGTCCTGGAGATGACGGTCGTAATTATTCTACTCATCGAAATCGCCTTCCTCTTCCGCGGCATAAAGTAGCACCCGGGAACGCCGACGTCCCCGTCGGCGCTTTTGATTTGCATTATGGCTTCAGCAATCCACATATGCACAACCGGCACCGCCAAAGCGCCTCACCGCGTCTCATACTTCACATGCGACTTATCCTTATGCGAAGCCGTAACCTCCACATCCGTCTTCAAAACCGGCGACAAATAACTCGCAAATCCAATCCCCACCAGAACCGTCCCATAACAGCATTTCGGCGTAAACGTCCTCACCACCGACTTCCCAAATTCCATCTGGTAAAGCGAAGAAGAATACCTCCTCGCAAAAAGCCCTTTCATTGCCTCCCGTAAATTCGCTTCAGCCTGCTCCGCTGTCCCATTCCCCGCATACTCGCAGGCAAATCCCCCCAGGTACGATCCCGACTTGCGGAAGACCTTCGCCAAAAGCACGCCAGCCGTAACTCTTTTCCCAGGCCGGTCCGTATGTTGCACGGCGATAATCCCCTCCAGCACAGACCCATGATGAATCGCCGGCAACTGCGCCATCTCGACAGCCTCCGGCGGCAACACCGATGTGTAAAGCATCACGTTAAAGTTCTCAATCCCAGCCATCGTCAACGCAGCATCGTACGACCCCGTTTCCACCCCCACGTCACTCTCGCCCCATCCAATCACCCAAAAGTAGTCCTTCGGAATCCGGCACCCAATCTCCAGATAATGCGCCCCACTCTTTTCAGTCATAGAGTTCACCCACGCCAGCGCAGTCTAGTTCCCCGCAACCATCCCGTCAACGAAATCACTATAGGGTCATCCTTCTGAGGATGACCCTTTCTCAGCAGGACCGTTTCTGCGGATGACCATTTTGGCGTCAAGCGCAACTAAGCCATTTTCATGCTCGTGGGTCTTCACCTCGCGGCATCGAAGGCCCTACTCTCTTCATTTCCAACCCAAAAGTTTTCCACAGATTTCCACCGCCGATTCGAATGCCACTCCAGTAAACTATTGACAAGCATGTAACGCTTATGGTAACATCGAGTGTGATAGTCAGCAGCCAGCTCGTTCCGGCAACCCAAATCTCTCTGCGCAACCTCCGCGCTCTCTGCGCCTCTGCGTTATCCTTCTCTTCCTCTTATTCTCCTCTCTCCTTTTTTTTCTCTCCTCGCTCGTTCAAACTGCGCAAACTAGAAGGATCACAATCCCCCTCTAACCTCTTTAGAATCAAATCTTTTGCAGACCCCCACCCGTTAACCCTCATGGAATCAAATCTTTACAAGAAACACCGGGGGGGCGTACCCGACCACGTACGAGTCAGCCCCTGTCTCTGGTCTGCGAGCGCACAGGAACTCCCGCAACTCATGTGCTTTCATCGATTTCCGCGCTCTCGCATGCACCTGCGGAGAGTGGGGCGCGCCTCCTCTTCGACGAATCGCAATCCACCAATCCCTCATCTCCAGCACTCCGCTTCCAGCATCAGACCAGCAGGCGTATAGTGTCACTCGGCATGGTCACCAACCACAGCGGCGGCCCAGCACCCGAAGCAGCCCCTGCCGGCTTTCTCGCCCGAACCATCTTCAATTCCGGCCACAAAACGATCGGCCTCCGCTACCTCTGGCTCGCTCTAGGCAGCGTTCTCCTCGGAATGCTCCTCTCTCTCCTGATGCGCATCCACCTGGTCTGGCCCGCCGCGCAAATTCCATTTTTTTCTGGGCTCGCCAACGCTCCAGAGCGCTACGCGGCCTTGACTATGCTCCACGGCTCGCTGATGGTTTTCCTGGTTCTTACCACCGCGCCACAAGCCGGCTTCGGCAACTACTTCCTGCCTCTCCAAATTGGCGCCCGCGAAATGGCTTTCCCGTCGCTCAATCTTTTTTCGTTTTGGGCCACCGTCATCTCTGTCATCGGCATCACCGCGTCGTTTCTCGTTCAGCCCGATGCTGGACTCACGCTCTGGACCGCCAGCGTTGCGCTCTTCTGCTTCGCAGCGCTTCTCACTTCCATCAATTTCACCGTCACCACGCTCGACCTTCGCGCCAAAGGCATGACCTTGCCGCGCATGCCGCTCACCGTCTGGGCCTGGTTCATCAACGCCATTCTCAGCATGTTGATTTTCAGCATCTTGCTGGCCGCTTGCGTTTTCCTTCTCTCGGACCGTCTGCTCGCTTCGCAATTTTTCTCGCCCCTCAATTTTCTTTCTCATCAGCCGGCATCCATCGCGCAGTCCACACTCTTTTCTCTCTGGCAGCGCCTCTTCTGGTTTTTCGCCCAAGCCGAAGTCTACGTTGCCATGCTTCCGTGTTTCGGAATCGTCTCGCACCTGCTCTCCACGTTCTCCCGCAAGCCAGTCTGGGCGGAGCGCGCCGCAGTCCTCGCTCTCTGCGGTGTCGGCCTCTTCGGTTTTTGCGTCTGGGGCCAGCACATGTTTTCGAGCGGCCTCAATCCCTGGTCCCCTCTGGTTTTTTCGCTTCTCGCGTCTTCCCTGGGCTTGCCCGCCTGCGTGCTTTTGTTCACCTGGCTCGGCACGTTGTGGAACGCCAAAATCCAATTCACCGCCGCAATGCTTTTCGCTCTCGGTTTTGTCTCGCTATTTCTGACAGGCGGAATTTCCGGCATTTTTCTAGCGGGCAACAGTCTTGCAGCCATCTCCGTCTCTGTCAGCGACGATTTTGTCACCGGCCATTTCCATCTGGTGATGGGCGTCGCAGCCACGTTTGCGATTCTCGGCGCACTCTTTTTCTGGTTCCCAAAAATGTTTGGCCGCAGCCTCAACGAGACTCTCGGCAAATTCCATTTCTGGCTTACGTTCGCCGGCGTTTATTGCGTCTTCATGCCGATGCACTGGCTCGGCCTGATGGCCCGCTCGCAAACAGCCAGCGGCGATTTGGCCGCTGTCTCTTCGCTGGGCGCATCGCTTCGCACCTTCATCACCGTCGCCACACTCGTCACGGTTGCCGCGCAAGCTCTCTTCCTTTTCAATTTTATCTGGAGCCTCGCGCGTGGCGAAAAATCGGCGGATTGCAATCCCTGGCGCTCCACGACACTCGAGTGGAGCGTCCCCTCGCCGCCGCCCTTTGGCAACTTTGGCGCCACCGAGCCAATCGTCTATCGTGGAGCCTACGAATTCAGCGCGTCAGGGGCTGCCCCGGATTTTATTTCGCAGAACGCAGCTCCCACACGTTCCGAAGCCGCTTCCGAGCCGAAGCAGGCAGCTAAAACGGGTTCAACGGAGAAATAAAGAAAGTATTCATGCCCGGCATAACAACTCTCGAAGACATTGAACTCATCATCGAAGACATCGGTGGTGGCGGCGGAAAAGGTCCGCCCGCCGGCGGAGACGACGGCGACGGCGGCGATAGCAACCGTCGCCGCGGCCCGCAACTGCCTTCGTCGCGTCGTTATGCCACGGCGATCGTGATCGCTCTCGTTTCCATCGTCATGTTCTTCATGGCCATGGCAGCTGCTTTCCTGTTCCTGCGCTCCACCAGCAACAAATGGGTGCCGTTGCACCTGCCCGCGCTTGTCTGGGTCAACACGGTGATCTTGCTCTTGAGCAGCGGCGCCATCGAGTTGGCGCGTCGCAGCCTCGCCGGCGCCAATGTGAAGCAATTTCGCCGGCTCTGGTCTGTGGCTACCGCGCTAGGCGTGCTTTTTCTGATCGGACAGTTGGCCGCGTGGCGCGAATTTGTCCTCGCCGGTTTTTACGTGTCCACCAATCAAGCCAGCAGCTTTTTCTATATTTTCACCGGTTTGCACGGCCTGCATCTCCTTGGCGGAGTTTGCGCGCTGCTCTATGTTTCGTTGCGCAAATTTGAAAATGCGAAAGTTTCTCGCTCCGTCGCCGCGGAAATTGCTTCTTATTACTGGCACTTCATGGATGGTCTCTGGGTTTTCCTGCTGGCGCTTTTGTATCTGGGCAAATAAATGGAAGAATGGAAGTAGTGAGCGCGCAAACACAAACTACGTCTTCGTTCGCAGCCGTGCCGCAACTCGACCTCGCGGCGCAGTACGCCGCCATCGGCCAAGAAATTCGCGCCGCCGTTGAAAAAGTTCTCGTCTCGCAACAATTTATTTTGGGGCCTGAAGGCGACGCCCTCGAAACAGAAATTGCGCAACTCTGCGGCGTCGCTCACGGAGTCGGCGTCGCCTCCGGAACCGACGCGCTGATTCTCGCTTTGCGCGCCTGCGGCGTCGGGGCCGGCGACGAAGTCATCATTCCACCCTTCACTTTTGTCGCCACAGCCAGCGCCGTCAACGCCATCGGCGCAAAACCGCGTTTCGCCGACATCCGCCCGGACACCTACAACCTCGATCCGTCGGATCTCGCGCGCCGCGTGACGCAAAAAACGAAAGCGATTATCGCCGTGCACTTGTACGGCCTCTCCGCCGACATGAACCCGATTATGGATTTCGCGCGCGCGCATAATCTGCGAGTGATTGAAGACAACGCGCAAGCTATCGGCGCAAGCTACAAAGGACGTCCTACAGGCTCCATCGGCGACGTCGCATGCCTTAGTTTCTATCCGACAAAAAACCTTGGCGCCTACGGCGACGCGGGAATGGTCGTGACAAATTCGGGCGAAATGGCGGAGCGTCTGAAGACGCTCCGCAACCACGGCCAAACCGCGAAGTACGTCAGCACCGAGCCGGGATGGAACAGCCGTCTCGACGAAATTCAAGCCGCGATTCTTCGCGTAAAACTGCTGCACCTTCTTGAATGGCAGCGCGCCCGGCAGGCGCATGCGGACGCTTACTCAAAGCTGTTGCTAGGCATTCCAGGAATCGCGCCGCCGCTTATTCCGGAAAATTACCAGCATGTTTTTCACCAGTACACCATTCGCGTCGAGCAGCGCGACGCGTTGCTACAAGCTCTCCACGCGCGAAACATCGGCAGCGCCGTCTACTACCCGGTGCCGCTGCACCTCCAGCCGCTCCACAGTTCGCTGGGCCACAAGGCCGGCGATTTTCCCCATGCGGAACATGCCGCGAACGAAGTGCTTTCGCTGCCCATGTATCCAGAGTTGCGTTCCGAACAAATCGCGCGCGTCGCGGAGGCTGTCGCCGAATTCGTCAAGAAATGACGCTCGCTGACGACGCGCCCCGCCGAAATGTTCGCGAAACGCACAAATTGGAATCTCGAGTCGAATCGCCTCAGTGCCGCGCTCGCAGCGCATCGCGCAGCAGCGAAGCCGCTGATCGATTTGACGGTCTCCAATCCAACGGAGTGTGGTTTCCGTTATGAAGAAGAGGCCATCCTCCGCGCATTGCAAAATCCGGCGGCTCTGAAATACGACCCCAATCCGCGAGGACTCGTCGCGGCACGAAGCGCGGTCGCCCAGTATTACGCCGAGCGCGGCGCCCTCGTCCTCATCGACGACATTTTTCTAACGACGAGCACCAGCGAAGCGTATTCCTTTGTTTTCAGAACTCTCTGCGATCCGCAGGACGAACTCCTGATCCCCGAACCGAGCTATCCGCTGTTTGAGTTTCTCGCTGATATCCAGGATGTCCGGTTGGTGCGTTACCCTCTGCTTTACGACCACGGCTGGCAGATCGATTTCCATGCGCTGGAGCAAGCAATCACTCCGCGCACACGCGGAGTGATTGTGGTGCATCCGAACAATCCCACCGGACAATTTTGCAAACCGCAGGAGATGCGCAAACTCAACGAGATTTGCGCGGTCCGCGAATTCGCGATCATCGCCGACGAAGTGTTCCTGGATTTTGCCGTCAAAGCAGAACAGCACGCGACATTTGCGGGGAATACCGGCGCGCTGACGTTTACGATGAGCGGCCTCTCGAAGATTTGCGGGCTGCCACAGATGAAGGCCGCGTGGCTAATCGTGAGCGGCCCCGGCCAATGCAAAACGGAAGCCTCCGCGCGAATCGAGGTCATTGCGGACACTTTTCTCTCGATGAACGCCCCGATCCAATTGGCCATTCCGTCTTTTTTGGGTCAACGCCACGGTTTCCAGAAGCAATTGCTGGAGCGCGTCCGCGGCAACCTCGCCGAATTGGATAGGCAGCTAGCCAGGCAACAATCCGGCAGCCGGCTGGAAGTGCAAGGCGGCTGGAACGCCGTCATTCGAGTGCCCGCGACCCGTTCCGACGAAGAACTCGCCCTCGACCTGCTCGCAACCAAGGGCGTCTACGTTCACCCCGGCCACTTTTATGACTTCGCCTCTGATGGATATCTGGTCGTCAGTCTGATCACACCTGCTGCAGAGTTCGCCAAGGGAATAAAATTGCTGCTCTCGATGTAAGGAAGAAGGGGAAGTGTGCGCGGAGGCCGAATCTAGTCGAGACAGGCCTCCCGGGGCCAATGTCTCCCGACCGCAGGAAGCTAACGCAGTAAAAGCGGGCCTCATTTGTTTGCTGGGGGCCTTCCGGACGTTTAGAGAGCTCCTTCATCTAGAGAACTCCATCATCGCAGATACGCAATCTGGGATTCCCGCCAGTACTTCTATGTAAATCCAGATAAACAAAATCTAAAGGTCCCTCTTTATTTCTTGCGTGGAACTGCTAACTTACCTAACGCGAGCGATTTAGTGCCGAAAGAAGTCAATACGCACGGGGGTGTGTATCTGGCAAGTCGCTTGCAAACAAAAAATCAAGCCTTTCCATATTTCTATTACCCGGCGTAGTTTGGATTCCTTTGTGTCTACTTTGGAGGCTTCATGATGAAGGTGTGGGGATTCCTCTCGGTTGCACTGGCTTTCTTGGTTTTCACGGTCTCGCCCATGCGAGCGCAAGAGGTTGCGGGAGTAACGGGCGTCGTGCTGGATAAATCCGGCGCAGCCATCGGCGGAGCACAGGTAGCTCTTGACAGCAGCAAGACCGGCTTCCATCAGGAGACGACGACGAACGACCAGGGAAGCTATCAGTTCCTGCGCGTCCCGCCCGGGTCAGGCTACAAATTGACATTTACGAAGACCGGTTTCCGGAAGCTTGAGCTGAACGACGTTGCGCTTGGCGTGGAGACGATAAGCACGCGGAACGCGACCTTGGAAGTAGGCGAAACGTCGCAGACCGTGGAAGTGACGGCGGCGGCTGCCGAGACGCTGAACACCACGGACGCGAGCATCGGCAACGTGCTGGACGTGCGAACTCTACGAGACCTCCCTTCCTTGATTCGCGAAACGCCAGCATCGCTGCTGGGCTTGCAGGCCGGGGTGGTGGCCAATTCCGGAGGAGGCACAAATCAGGAGGGCTCCGTCACAGGTGCCCGAACCGACCAAAGTAACGTTACTGTCGACGGTATCGATGTGAACGATCAGGCAGGCGGATTTGCATTCGCGACGGTAGGCAATGCGCCGATCGATTCCGTGCAAGAGTTCCGGGCGACGACCGCGGATGCCGAAGCGTACGACGGACGAAGCGCCGGAGCCCAGATTCAATTGGTGACAAAAAGCGGCACCGACTCTTTCCACGGCGCGGCTTACGAATACAATCGCACGGCAGCCACGGCAGCCAACGACTTTTTCAATAACAGCTCAGGTGTCGCGCGCCCGGCGCTGACCCGAAACCAGTTCGGGGGTGACCTCGGTGGCCCGATAAAGAAAGACCGGTTGTTCTTCTTTTTCAATTACGAGGGAAGGCGCGACGCGAGCCAATCGGCTCAGGCGCGAACCGTACCGCTGGCAAATGTCCGCGCCGGCGGAATCAACTACGTCAACGGAAACAACAACGACTCGCAAGGAAATCCCTGCTCGGATAGCGCCCGGCTAAACGATCCAGTTACAGCGCAATGCATTACCCAATTGACGCCGGCGCAGTTAGCCACCTTCGATCCACAGGGAATCGGGGACGACCCGGCCGAACTGGCAATACTGACCAAGGTTCCAGCGGCAAATGATCTGACCGGCGGAGACGGCGTCAATACTGGCTTCTACCGGTTTAACGCTCCCGTGAAAGTGGACCACAATACGTATGTTGGGCGCGTGGATTACACGATAAGTTCCAATCAAAAGCTTTTCAGCCGCTTCAATGTCCTGCGCGAGAGCGATACGCAGGCGGTGCAGCAGTTCCCCGGCGATCCTACCGCCCAGCTATTTCAGGACAAGAGCTGGGCCTTCGTGATCGGCCACACGTGGACCATCAACTCGCACAACATAAACGCCGCAACCTTTGGAATCACGCAGCAATACAACAATTTCCCCGCCGGACCGGGCGCGTTTCCCACATTCCCGAACGAGTTTACGTTTGGGCCGTTCTCGACGCCGTTCGCAGCCGGAGTTAGCTCGCAGGGCCGCACCGTTCCCGTTCCCACGATTCGCGATGACTATACGTGGATTCACGAGAAGCACACGATTCAGTTCGGGACGAACATCAGGCCGATTCGCGAGAAGTCCACACTCACAAATTCTTTCAATTTCCTGGGAGTTGGACTCGGCGAAGCGCTGCCCTCGTTGGGGCCGAGCGGGTCGCCCTTGAGACCCAGCGACATTCTAGAGACGCAAGCGCAGATGAACGAATGGGACAGCACATTTACCGCGCTGCTCGGCCACTATGCGAGCGAGTCCACCAATTTCATCTACAACAAAGCCTTGCAGCCGCAACCCGCGGGCGCAACGGCGGCCCGGGACTTTCATTACAACGAGACGGAACTCTACTTTGCGGACAACTGGCGCGTTCGGAACGACTTGACCATCAGCTACGGGGTACGATGGTCTTTCGACAGCGTTCCGTTTGAGTCGAATGGGTTTGAGACGGTTCCGAATGTCAGCCTGAATACGCTTTTTTCAGTGCGACAGTACAATGGTCTGCTGGGAATTTCGGGCAATGACGCCGCTCCGAATCTGACGTATAGTCTTGGCGGACCGGCGAATAACGGTCAGGGCTATTACAAGCCGGACTACAAAGACTTTGGCCCGCGCCTGGGTATAGCCTGGAATCCTTCCTTCAAAGACGGCTTGCTGGGATCGCTTTTCGGGGATCGCAAGACCACCGTACGGGCGGGCGGATCGATCGTTTTTGACCGTATCGCTGGGGCCGTCAGCTTCCTGGCGGACCAAAACAGCTTCCTCTTCCAGAATTCCAATTCGGTGATATTCGGCGACCCGAATCCAGTGACGGCCTTGATGAACGACCCACGCTTTACGAGTTTGACCGCACTGCCAGCGCCGGTGGTGGCGCCCATCGTGACATCGCCAACGACGCCATTCGTTAACAACGGAGTCCCGTTCGGAACCAGTGAGGATAACTTGATTTATGCTGTTGATCCCAATTTCAAGACTCCTTATGAGGACACCTTCGGGCTTGGCATCCAGCGCGAATTGCCGGGCAACGTCCTGCTGGAAGTGAACTACGTGGGAAGATTGGGCCGGCGGCTGTTCGCGCAGTCCGATGGCGCCCAACTCACGGACTTCACGGATCCGTCGTCCCAACAGGGCTTGATCGCCGCATTCAACAACATCGCGAAACAAGTTCGGGCGAATGTACCAATCAACAATATAACCCCGCAGCCGTTCTTTGAAAACCAGTTGGCCGCGAGCCCCGATTTCGGAGGAACGCCATGCTCCGTGATATTTCCTGGCAGCTCTTGCACCCAGGCTTTAGCGGGGAGCACCTTTTCGCAGTTCTTCCTGAATGGCGACATCACGGACTTCCTGGTGGGCCTGGACCAACAAGGGCTTATACAGCCGAACATAGGCATCGCCGCACAGGCGGCGAGTATTGCTTATGTGACCAGCAATTCCTCCTCAAACTACAACGGACTCCTGACGACCTTGAGCAAGAAATTCTCGAACGGCCTTCAGCTGAACGTCAATTACACGTTCTCTCACTCGATTGACAACCTTTCGAGCGTCGTGAACACGTCAATCGGAGGGATTGTCTGCGACTTGAGAAATCTGCGCGTGTGCCGCGGCAGTTCGGATTTTGACGCCAGGCACATCGTCTCTTCCTACTGGGTGTATGACCTGCCTGTTGGGCGCAAGGGATACATCGGGAGAAACATGCCCGGATGGGCCGACCGCGTCGTGGGAGGTTGGGAGGTTTCCGGCATCTGGACGTGGCGGACGGGCTTTCCCTTTAGCACCGCCACCAGTTCGTTCCCGGTCAGCAATTATTTCGGGGGAGGGGGGTTCGTGGGTTCGCCCGGAGTGCTCACCGGCAGTCTGACTGGCCTCGGCAGCAGAATCCATAACGAGAACGGAACGCTGCAGTACTTTGCTGATCCGACGACCACGATCGGGGAGTTTGCCAACCCGCTTGGGGGGCAGACCGGCAACAGGAACGATATCCTGGGGCCGAGCTTCTGGACGATCGACGCGGCGCTGCTGAAGAACATCAAGCTGACCGAGAGACTAAACCTGCAGTTCCGCGCGGAAGCGTTCAATTTGTTTAACCATGAGAACTTTGCTCCGCCGTCGACAAACATCAACTCTCCAAGCACATTTGGAGCTCTAACCGGGACAGTCGGCGAAGGACCCAGGCAAATGCAGATCGCATTGCGCCTCGAGTTCTAGCCCAAATCTAAACAATGTTGAAAAAGGAGGCCGAAGTCGGCCTCCTTTTTTTATTCTTGGATCGATTCTTGCTTTAGTGAGTCGGTAGGGGCGGGGCTTGCCCCGCCCCTTCAAACTTCGCACGGGCGTCTCCGAAAGGGCTCTGCGGTTCAAACTGACAATCACGCTCCGGGCTGCTGCTTACAGATTTTTCAGGTGGGCCAGGCGGAACGGCGAGCCGAGGTGTTCGCGCAAATCAATCCAATGTTGTTCCGGAATTGTGGAGAAGACTTCGACGACCTTGGGGTCGAACTGCGTGCCGGAGCAGCGGCGAATCTCTTCGCGGGCTTGCGCCATGGGAAGCGCCTTACGATAAGGGCGGTCGCTAATCATGGCGTCGAGCGAATCGGCGATGGTGAAAATACGGGCGCCGAGTGGAATCTGCTCGCCCTTGAGGCCGCGCGGGTAGCCCGTACCGTCGAAGAACTCCTGGTGCGCCAGCACGATTTCGGCGGCATCGCGCAGGAACGGGATGCGGATGAGCATGTTGTAGCCGATTTCGCAGTGCTTGCGCATGATCTGTTTTTCGTCGTCGGTAAGCGGCCCAGGCTTGCGGAGAATGCCATCGGGGATGGCCATTTTGCCGATGTCGTGGAGAAACGCGGCGCGCGCGAGAATGGCCAGATAAGCCGGCGGAACGGGCATGGCTTTGGCGATAGAAATGGTGAAAGCGGTAACGCGCTGGCAGTGGCCTTCGGTTTCGGCGTCTTTCAAGTCCAGCGCGCTGCCGAGCGCCTCGAGCGTGTCGTCGTAAGACTGTTCCAGCTGAGCCAAAGCGCCGGTGAGCTGCGCGGTGCGGTCCTCGACCTGTTGCTCGAGCTTCAGCTGGTAGCTGCGGTTTTCCGCGACGAGGCGGCGGTGTTGTAGTGCGCGGCCCACGCCGAGAAACAGCTGATCCTTCTCAAAGGGTTTGAGGATGTAGTCGTAGGCGCCGCGGCGAATCGCTTCGAGAGCCGTGGAAATATCGTGAATGGCGGTGACCATGATCACCGGGATTTCGGGATCATACTCACGCAGCCAATCGAGCAGCCGGATGCCGTCCATTTCGGGCATGATCATGTCGCTCAGCACGAGGTCCGGCGTGGTGCGCTTGACCTGCTCCTGAGCGGCTCTACCGTTGCTGACGGCGGTGCAGCGGTAGCCTTTCGATTCGAGCATAGTGGAAACTACTTCTCGAATCGCTTCTTCGTCGTCCACGACCAGTATTTGTTCTAGCTCCACGAGTGTTTGCTCCCAGTGCCATTATACGGGACAGCACAGTAGGAAAGGGGTGCTCTTGCCCATTCAGAAAATAGCATGTTAGCGTCGGAGGAAGCTCCAAAGAAGGCTTAGTGCCGTCCACCACGAGCAAATCAAGGGTGTGTGCACCGCGGGGACGGCCGTTCAGGCCAGGAGGCAGCTCATCGTGCTGGTGAACCAGGGCCTGCTCGGCATCGCTTTCTTCGAAGCGACAGCGTTCATCATTCTGCTGGTGCTGTTCTTCATTTTTCAGCGCGATCATATTAATAAGTATTTCCGGTTGTGGCTCGCGGGCTGGATCTGCTTCACGCTGGCTTCGCTCGGCGAAGTGGCGATGCTGAGCCGCAATCTTCCCAACTTATGGATGGCGGTAGTGCTCGGAAAAGTGGCCGCGATGCTGCTTTTCTCGGCCGCGGTGATGCAGTTCACGACCGGAGATGGGAAAAGGGGCTGGCCCGTTTTGCCGCTGGCCGGCGCGGTGTTATTCGGTGTTTATTACTCTCAGCTCGGGTTAATCCCTTCTTACGGGAACGTGGGCCTGGGGACGACGTTTTTTTGCAGCAGCGTCTGTCTGTGGTCAGGAATGGTGTTGTGGAGGTCGCCGCTGCTGCAGCGCGGGCACGGGGTGCGATTGCTCGAGGGAGTTTTCCTGCTCATCGGCTTGCATGGGCTGGACCGCTGGAAGTGGCCGGAGCATCCGTGGTTTTTATTGCGAGTGGCGTTTGACCACTTGCTGGGCGTGGCGCTGGGCATTGCCATGGTGGTGGTGGTTTTGGAAGGAGCGCGCTCGCGAACTGTCGAGCTGAACGAAAAGCTGCGGCGGCTGACGCTGCTGACAACGGCCAGCACGCAAACGCTGTCCGTGCAGGACGTGCTGGACCGCGTGCTGACGCATTTGGTGCAGAGCCTGGGTGCGACGCACGGACTGGTGCGGCTCTTGGAAGGCGAAGGAGATAAAGCGCAGCTCGTGGTGCACGCGTCTGTCGGCTTCCAGCAGGAGTATTTGCAGAAATATGGGAAGCTGGCGGCGAAGGAGCCGTGGTCGCAGCAGGTTTTGCACAGAGACTGCGAATTCCTGCGCATGGAGGATGAACCTGACCCAACCGTTCGCGCGCGGATGGGAGAGAGCGGCATCGGCAACGTCATTACTATGGCCCTGCCTGGAAAGGACGGGCCGCTGGGGATCATCGCGATCGGTTCGACGCGCAGCGAACACTTTCAGGCCGACGAAATTTCCTACCTGCTGAATATCAGCAACTTGCTGGGGCTAACCCTGCAAAACGTCAGGCTGTTTGAGCAGGTGGCCACCGTTCAGCAGCAATGGGCATACACATTTGATTCGATTGGCGATCCGATTCTGGTGCACGACCGGCAAGGGCGAATTCTGCGCTGCAACCTGCGTCTGGGCCATCTGCTGGGCAGGGATTCCAACGCGCTTGTCGGGCGCGGAGTGCTCGATCTGCTTTCCCGAAAAAATCTGACCTACCAGATGTGTCCGTATTGCGAAGGTGTTGCCGGTGAAGGCGACGATCCCGACCCGTGGCTGCAAGGATATTTTCTGGCTTCTAATTCCACGTTTACCGATCCAGCGGGACACCAGCTTGGAACCGTACACGTCCTGAAAGACATCACGGAGCGCAAACGCGCCGAGGAAAAATACCGCACGCTGGTTTCGAGCGTTCAGGAAGGCGTTTTTATTTCCACGCCGCAGGGGCGATTCCTGGACTTCAACGACGCCATGATGCGCATGACGGGATACGAGACGCGGGAAGAGTTATTGGGCGCGGACATTCCTGGGGCTATGTACGCCAATGCGGGGGACCGCGAGCGGTTGAAGAAACTGCTTCAGGAACACGGCTCGGTGGCGGATTTCGAGTTTGAAATGAAACGCAAGGACGGCGAAGTGCGCACGGTCCTGGAATCGTCCATCGCGGTGAAGGATCCGGCTGGAAATGTCACGGCTTATCAGGGCTTCCTGTTGGACATCACGGAGCGGAAGCGTGCCGAGCAGGAAATCCGCCGGCGAAACCGCGAACTGCTGGTCTTGAATTCCATCGGGCAGACGCTGACGGAGTCGATGGATTTGACCGATTCGCTGCATCGGACGCTGCGGCAAATGGCCGAACTGTTCAGTCTGGATGCATGCGCGCTTTATTTGTTCGACGACAGTGGGTCCAAGATTCGGCGGGTTGCGGCCGTGGGGCATCGCTCCGAGTACTCCAGGAATTTCCCGGAAGTCGCCGTGAAGCCCGAACTGCTCCAGCATATCAAGTCGGCGCACGCTACATTTCTATCGGTGCAGGGATTGCCGCTGCCGGCCATCTTTCGCGACGCACAGCGGAAAGAAGAGCTGCTGTCCGCTTACATCGTCGTTCTTTGGTCAAAGGACCGCGTTATTGGAGGCCTGTCGGTCGGCAGCCGGACGCCGAAGGAGTTCTCGCCCGCCGACGTCAACCTGCTGATCGCCGTGGGCAGCCAGCTTTCGAGCGCGATCGAGCGGACCACGCTTTACGAGGAAGCCCGGCAGGCTTATGAAAACCTGCGGCGAACGCAGGAACAGCTGCTGCACAGCGAAAAAATGGCGGCAGTCGGGCAGCTGATTTCTGGCGTCGCGCATGAGCTGAACAATCCGCTGACAGCCATCCTGGGCTACAGCCAGCTGCTCACTTCGAGCGGGCAGATGGGGCCGCAAGGGATCGAATATTCGGACAAGCTTTACAAACAGGCGCAGCGCACGCACCGCATCGTGCAGAATTTGCTGAGTTTTGCGCGGCAACATAAACCGGAGCGCGTCCCCGTGCAGCTCAATCTCATCCTGGAAGAAACGCTGGCGCTGCGCGACTACGACTTGCGCATGAATCACATTCGCGTGCATCTCGAGCTGGCCACCGATCTGCCTTATACCTCCGCCGATCCTCACCAGCTACAGCAGGTGTTTCTGAACATGGTGAACAACGCCGTGGATGCCATGCTGGAGCTGTCCAGCGAGGGAGATTTGTGGGTTAGAACAGGAGCGAGGAGCGACCGGCTGTTCATCGAGTTCACGGACAGCGGGCCGGGCGTGAAGGACGCGTCCAAAGTTTTCGATCCGTTCTACACGACCAAACCGGTTGGCAAAGGCACCGGACTGGGCCTCAGTATCTGCTATGGCATCATCACGGAACACGGCGGGTCGATCCAGGTGCGCAATGTTCCTCCTCGCGGAGCATCGTTCACGATTGAGATTCCCTATCAACCCTCAAAAGCGGCAAAGGAGCGCGGTTCTGAACAGCCGGCAGAACCCGGCAAGGAAGCGCGCATCCTGTTGATTGATCAGGACGATTCCGTGCTCGAAGCGATCGGAGCGCTCTTGCGCGAGCGCGATCATCAGGTAGAAACCGCCAGAAACGCCGCGGATGGAATGGCGCTTCTCGAGAAAGGCGAGTTCGATCTAATCGTGGCGGATCTGGACCTTACGGGTAGCGCGGGGCGAAACATACTGCATGATTGGGTCTCTTCCCGCAGGCCAAGGATGGCAAAGCGTTGCGTGTGGATGCGCGGTGTCAGCCCGGTAGGGGGCCCTGCGAACGAACCGCCAAGCAACGGAGACTACACTCTCCAGAAGCCCTTTAAAGCCGCTGAACTCTTGGCCGCTGTAGACAGCGTGCTAGGGAGTGTTCAGGTGGCGCCCGTCCAGCGATGAAGTGAGTCTGGAAGCGAGCGCCGCGCGTTCGCTGAGTTCCCTCATCGCGATGTCCAGGCGAAGCGCCAGGCTGCTGACAAAATCGCTCAAAGAGCCTAGCTCTGGAATTGGCGCAAAGCCGAACTGGAATTTGAAGCGGATCAACTCATACCGGACGTAGAAAACCAAACCCAGGCGGAACCGTTCCAGTTCTTGGGCCGCGCCGACCTTCGAGGACATGACGGCGATGACTCGCGCCATCCGCCATAATTTCAGAAAATCCATGCGCAGAAACGCCAGGTAGGCGAGCACAATTGTTCGGCGCTCTTTGCGCACTCTGCGTGTGAGGCCACGCGTCCCTCGACAGGCCAAATACTCCAGATCCTCCCCGGCGAGGGCACGTAGCACTTGCGGAAAATAAGTGACATGGCGCCGCTCAAATTCCTCCTCCGCGAAAGGATCCGCGCCGCGCTGTGCGATTTTGCGGGGCCCTCGTAGAAGCCAGGCAAGCAAAATCAGCACAACCGCCGCACTGCCTGTGAATAGCAAAATAGGCGGGTTCAATTCGAGCGTGCCTCCAGTTTCCAAAGCCGTAAGAGCTTTTCGTTCAGCAACCGCAAATGATCATTAATTTCGGGGGACAGCCGCTGATAAGCCGCATCCGACGTCAGAGCGAGCTGCCGATTTTCGACAGGCAAGGGCTTCCTCAGGGCGACCACCCATAAAAACAGCACCACCACAAAAGAGAAAATCGTGGAGAATTGCCAAAGCCCCTGATGCCCCGGAACCTTGTTGTAGAAAACTGCTCGAAAGATTGAATTGATCAGAAGTTCTGTACACGAATAGAAGCAAAATCCGATCAGAATTATTTTGTACGCGGTGGGGACAGGGATCGAGTAATACCGGGCCAGGATCAGGCAAGCAAGCAAAGCCGTCGCAAAAGTCAAATGATACCCGTGATTTAAATCGAACCATTTCGCCCAGGCCCAGGTGGCATGGGTAGACCGCGCTACAAGGACGATGACCAAACTCGAGGTGCCCGCCAGGAGGCGCCAGCTCAGTCCCCAAATACCCTGATAAGGTTTCAGCACAATCCGTAGAATTTCCGTGGCGGCCAGAGCCTGGGCCACAAGCGTTATGTCCTCAGACACCCATGCCAGGGTTTCCGTCGTCAGCGGACTCATTCCATTAATCTGATACACGATTGCAAGGAAACCCACTTGGCAGATGTTAAAAGCGGTGTACATGGTGAAGAAAGGTAACTTGCGGAAATTTCCATCCCTCAACAGAAGGACCAACACCACAAGCTGCACCAGGAAACTGCAGCCCCACAAGACAAGAACATAGAGAGGCAAGCTGCGCATTGCGCTGAGATACTAGCATGTCTTGACTGGCGGGTAAATAATTTAGTGGCAGCGAGGATGATAGAGAGTTGGTACTGGAATTGCCCAGTCAGCGTCCGCACTTTGGCAGGATTTCATTCTGGAAAGGAATTTCGAACTCTGGATTCGTGGGCCACGAAGTCCGAGCAGAACGCCCGAGCGGGCACCAACTGCTTTGGTCTTCTCCTGGGCGAGGCTGCTGCAATGAGTATTAGAAGGTTCTTAGAAAGCAACTCCGCGACTCGCCCTCCATTATCGGGTATCGGGGCAAATCGCGGAGCTCGAGTATCCTCGGCGTTATGCTATTGCCATCTGCCGAGGCGGCGTTGGCTGGGGAAGAGGCGAGCCGCTGGCAGTGAGCGTAACAGAGCCCGGCGGCGTTGGTTGAGGAAGGGGCGAGCCGCTCGCGCTAAGTGTGACGGAACGCGGCGGTGTTGGCTGAGGAAGAGGTGAACCGCTGGCAGTGAGCGTAACAGAGCCCGGCGGCGTGGGTTGAGGAAGGGGCGAGCCGCTCGCGCTAAGTGTGACGGAACGAGGTGGCGTGGGTTGAGGAAGAGGAGAGCCGCTGGCGCTGAGCGTGACAGACCGCGGCGGTGTTGGCTGCGGTAGCGGCGATCCGCTGGCTGCAAGGAACGGAGAGCTAGAAGCATTGTTACCGTGTAATTCGTTGACGGTGCTAATAACCGGGAGTACGATCAAGGCCGCTAGAACGAGCAAAGCCAAGCGAACTGCGATGTTTTTCATGATGGTTGAACCCCTCCTGGGTCCAACCATGAAGCAGAATCGTTTGGGCTGAGGATGACGTTCTAAAACGTTCCGTCTTCGGAACAAGGTAAGTGGCAAAGTGTTTACGCAGCTTCAACAAAACCGCCGGATCATCCAGGACTTCACGCTGACGACGCTGGCGGGAATCTCGGGCGAGTTCGGCAGACTCGCCTATATGGCCTCCCTGCGAGATCTCTCGAGCGGGAAATATGAACATGCAGGCCTCGCCGCCATGTACCCCGACGAGGCCATACAGCAGGCGCTGCAGCTTTGCCACGAACAGATCTTCGAGCGCGTTTTGGAGACCGGGCTGGAAGAGCAGGAAAAGGATTTAAGGGATTGTCTCGAACAAATGCCCGGGGGAGTCTGTGCGGCAGTGGCTCATTGGCGCCGCATGGAGGCTTACCGCGTTTTAATGCCCGAAGAGGCTCCCACCTATCTTAAGGAACTTTTCTGCTCGAATCTCCGCGCGCTGCTGGAGATTCTCCAGGAAGACTGTTCCACGGCTCGTTTAGCCGAGTAACGACCCCCACCACTCGGCCAACCACCTCGGCTTCTTCAGCAAGCCTCCAGGACTCCGGCACGCATCGTGACAGTGGATGAGGCTGCATAAGCAGGCGTGTGCCGTCCTGATGAAACCATCCGCAGCGGTAACCATTCCGCAGTTCCACAAAATACATCGGGCGGTCGTATTCGTTAGCCCAATTGTCGTCCTCGATGCGGCGCACGGTGATATCCACGAGGACCACGCTACCCGGGCGCAGGATAGGCACCATGCGCCGGTCGGATAGGCCAACATATCCGTAAAGATGCCGTGCATTTCCGTTTCCCAGCACGCCCTCCAGCTTGCCCCACTGTTCGACCATGCGCGACAGTAGCTCCGTCCGCTTCGGATCGAACGCCGGGTCGAACCGCAAAGGAGTCCGCAGCGACACCGGCGGTGCCGCCAGATGCGTCTGCGGCGCATGAAAAGCCTCGCCGTCGGGGAAGCAGTCTTCGATGGGAACGTCGTACCAGCGGAAAATATCCAGCGGATTTAGATGATATACAACCGCGAGGGTATAGAGCTTGTGAAGCCCGGGAACCACGCCTCGGTTTTCAATATCCGCAAGACGGCTGATATGGAGAACGAGCTCCGACCGGCCGCGGCGCGCTGCCAATTCAAAACTGGCTCGTTCCACGTCTCTATAAGTAAAACCAAGTCGTTCACGGGCTTGCCGTAGACGAAGTCCGGGGAGCATATTTTCCTCGGGAGTGAGCTGGACCTGAACAAAGCGAGTATAGCAGAGTTACCATTCTGTTAAGGATTCGGAACACGGCTGCGTCAAAATTATTCTGTGGATTTGTTGTGCGAGATTGTAAGGAATCTCCCGTACAGCTTTTCGATGCTTGCCATGCGTCCTATCCTCATTCTTTTTAATTGTTTGCACGGGATTGCGGCTTTTTGTGGCATCGGCGTCGCCGCGCCTCTGGCCGGATGGCCAGCGTTCCTAACTGGCGTCACAGTCCGCCTCCCGCGGCATTCTCGGCTGGCCACATCTGCTATTCTGCGTAAATGAGGCTCTTCTCCATCCGCAACGGCGCTAAGTCCTTTTTTGCGCTGCTCCTGGCCGTATTTTTCCTGGCCGATGGAAGCAGTCTTCGCGCGCAACAGGCAGCGACGGCCCCTCCCGCTTCCGCCCGGCCTAAGGCGGACAATTCCGAGTTTGCCGCCGCTGCGGATGAAGTACTCCAGCAAGTCAGTAAAATCACAGGACTTAAGCAATTGACGCCTGTGAAGAAGACTTTGCGATCCCGGGAAGAAATACGCGCCTTCGTGATTCGCGAGATGGATGAGGACAAGAACCCTGCCGAGCGTTACGCAGGGGCACGCAGCGCGGAAGCCTTCGGTCTTATACCCAAAGGATTCGATCTGGATAACTTCATGGTAGATTTGCTGACCGAGCAGATTGCCGGACTCTACGATCCCAAGGCGCGGGAGTTTTATATAGCGGATTGGATTCCCCTGGATGATCAGCGCATGGTCATGGCCCACGAGTTGACTCACGCCCTGCAAGACCAGCATTTTCAAATTGAAACCTGGGTTAAGGCCGCCCGGCCAAACGATGACGCAGAACTGGCGCGCGAAGCCGTGCTCGAAGGCAGCGCCATGGCCGCCATGATTGATTACATGCTCCAGAGTTCCGGACATTCGGTCCAGGACTTGCCCGCGATCGATCCTTCTTTATTCGCAGGCGACATGACCAACACGCCCAACCTGCAAGCAGCGCCCCCGTTCATGCGAGATGCGATGATTTTTCCGTATTTTGGCGGATTGATTTTTTCCCAGGCCATCCTCAAGCCGGGAGGATGGAACAGCTTTCCAGCCGTCTTTGCCAAGCCGCCGCTCTCCACGCAGCAGATCATGCACCCGGCTCTCTATAAATCCGGCAAAGTTCCCGCGCAAGTGAAGGTTCCTTCCATCGAAAAGCTGCTCGGCGCGGACTGGACCAAGCTGGATGAAAACGACATGGGCGAGTTCGGCTGGCTGGAGATCCTGAAACAGTTTCTTGGCGAGGAAAAAGCCAAGCCGCTGGCGGCTGCCTGGGAGGGAGACCGTTACGCCGTCTACGAGCAGAAAGAGACCAAGCGGCTGGTGCTCGTCGCGCACTTGAAGCTGGACAGCGAAGAGCACGCGGAGCGCTTCTTTGATGCGTATGCGGACGCGCTAGTGAAAAAGCATGGGACCAACGAAAGCGTGCCTCGTTCGCCGAATTTCTTTTCCTTGGATACGCCGGACGGAGGAGTTTTCCTGCGATGCTTCGGGGCGGATTGTATTTCGTTGGAAGGAACGACGCGCGCGGTGTTTGACGGCGTGGATGAAATGAGCGGGTTGCCCCCTGCGCCAGCCAAGGCAGCCGCCGCGAAGCCGGTTCAAAAAACAAACGCGGCTTCTCTCCGAGCGTTGCGCGAACTCGCTCCCGTCTTCAATTAATGCAAAAAAATGCTCACGGCAGGTGCCGCGCATGCGGATGCCTGGTCAACTAGCGGGTCAAGAGAGATAGTCCCGCGGCTGCGCCCTTGGCGTTGCCTTTCCTGCCTGCCAGGCGATTGATTCGAATCAGGAATTTTTCAGCGAGGCGTGCAACGCGGGCCGCTGCGTAGGGATCGCGTGAGTTTGCGCGCGTGCGCTGGAGCTTGGCCAAGCCGAGGCGGGCGAATTCCTCGGCGCGAATGGGGTCTCTTGCCCGGCGTTCGTAGTGAATGGCGAGCTGTTCGCAAGCCAGAACACCGTCTTGCGGATCGGCGACTAGCTCGTTCCAGAGAGTGGCGGCAGCCTCATGGTCGCCGCGGCGTTTCGCAAGCAGCGCAAGCTCGCGGCGGGCGCGTGGTCGGAATTCGGCGGGAAGACCGAGATCGAGCGCTTGCGTACAGGCTGCTTGCGCGCGATCGGATTCGCCGCGGCGCTCGAAGAAACGCGAAAGTCCAAATAAATCGAGGCTGTCCACATCCTCGCGGTCCGCTTCCCGCGATGCGAGAAGCGTGTTGATCTTGCCGAAGAGTGCCGCGAGGCCGCGCAGATCCATCTGATTGTGGCGCACGACGCCCACCAGCGGCTTGGAGGAGCCGCCGCGAAGATAGTCGAAATAATATTGAGGAATGAGAGAGGAAGCGACATCGTCTTCGCGATGCCAGCCGAGGCGCGGGGCATCGAGGACGTGGCGTTCCAGTTCGACGAGGCGCACGGAGCCGAGGCGCAGTTTCCACAGGGCGCGCGCGGGATGAAGAAGATCGAGATGCGCGGCCAGTTGGGGAGTGGAAATAGAGCGTGTCATGGTGAAGCGATTTTCGAGAAGCGGCCAATCAAAAGACTTGCCGTTGAAGGTGACGAGAACGGGCCGCTCCGCAAGGCGCGCGGCGAGTTCGTGAAGAAGCGAGTGCTCCTCCGAGAAGTCGCGCATGAAGAATTGCTCGACCTGAAGGCCGCCGGCGTCCCACCAGGCGATGCCGACCAGAAACGGATAAGTTCCCGTGCCGCCGGCCAAGCCGGTGGTTTCTGTGTCGAGGAAGAGCCACCTGGCCGGATCTGCGAGCGCGGCGCGCGTGCGGCGCGCGATGGATTCGTCGCGCGTGCGTGAGAGCAATTCCAGCGCGATTGCGGATGGTTCGCAGAATTCGGGCGTGGAGAACCAGTTGCGGACCGCAAGATGTTCGCCGAAATGATTTTTTGCTACGCCTGCGCCGATAAGACGTGCGAGTGAATCTTCTTCATTGGGAGCACGCAGGGCCGGCGGACGCGATGGCGCTGGCCGCGCCGGCCTCAGCGCCGCGAGTCTCGAGAATTTATCGAGCGAACTCGCCATCTAGCCACACAACCTGTCAAGAATCGCGAGTGCGGCTTCCTTTGTACGCGGTACGAGGTCGCCTGCGGGACCCACGCAGGAAGGGCAGCCCTGTTCGCAGGCGCATGCGGCGATCAGTTCGCGCGTTTTGTGGATGAGCAGATCGTGCGCGCGGAAGAGCGGTTCGGAGAAGCCGATGCCGCCGGGATAGGCGTCAAACAGATAGAGGTTCGGCTCGAAGAATTCTTTCAGGTTCGAACGCGAGACGTCTCGAAGGCGCGTCGGTGTGAAATCATCATCGGCGTTGGCCGGCGTAGGCCCCAGGGGCGGGGCAAGCCCCGCCCCTGCCACCGAAGCGTCAGCATCAGGCTCCGGCGGGCGCTCGCCGATGGCGGCGCCGAGATCGCGGCCGTCGCACATGAGCAGCAGCGCGGCAACGGAAGCCAGCGCGTGGAGCATGCCGAACATCCCGCTCTGCCGCTCACTCGCGCTATAGGGCAGCGATTCGAGCAGCGGCCTCTCCAGAGTGATCCAATAAGACGTTGTATGCATCTCGTTCTCGGGAAGTTCAAGCTTGCCGTCGCCGATATTTTCGTTGGTGAAGAACTTTATTTTCTTGAAGCCAATCACTTGCGAGCGGACGAGTACATCGCCGTGAGAATGCAAGTTCGCCGAACCTGAAGATGGGGCGGCAATCGCCGCCGCTTCGAGGATGCGAACTTGCGTGTAACGCACCGCGTCGGTGTAGTAGTCGACATCCACCTGCTTCACATACGCTTTGCGTTCTTTGAAGTCGAGATGCTCGACGTGGTATTGCTGGCCGCCATGAATATAGATGGCTTTTTCATGCAGAAAAATCAGCGCGCTGGGAAAATCCACTTCGCCAATCACATTGGGCGCGCCGGTCACGTCGATGATGATGAAGTTGTCGCTGGAAATGGATCGCAGACTGATGGTGTCCGCCGGATAAGCTTCGTGCGTCCAGTGAAAGTGATCCCCGGCAAGGTGAAGGTATCCAGCTTCCGCAAGCCGCCTGCAGAGATCGGGAATGTCCACTTCGCCAAAACTCTCGCCCGGCGCAATCGGCAACTCAAACGCAGCGCATTTCAAATGATTGAGCAGGATTTCCAGGTTGTCCGGCTGGATGAAAGCGTGCTCGGGCGTATTGCCAAAAAAATAGTCCGGATTGCGCACCATGAATTGATCGAGCGGCGATGAAGAAGCCACCATCACCGCGCACGAACTTCCGCTGCGGCGCCCTGCGCGTCCAGCTCGCTGCCAGGTCGCTGCAATCGAGCCGGGGTAACCGGCCATCACCACCGTGTCCAGCGATCCCACATCAATGCCGAGCTCCAGCGCGCTTGTGCTGACGACGCCGCGAATGCGGCCATCGCGTAAACCGCGCTCGATTTCACGCCGCTCGTTGGGCAGATAGCCGCCGCGATAGCCGCGAATCGTCTCCTGCTTTCCCGGCTGTTGCGGATTGGCCTGCTGTAAATAGGTCAGGAGAATTTCCGTCTGCAATCGTGAATTTGCGAAAACCATCGTTTGCAAATCGCGTTTCAGAAATTCCTGCGCCACGCGCGAAGTTTCGTTGACGTAGCTGCGCCGGATGCCGAGCGCTCGATTGACAACCGGCGGATTGTAAAAGACGAAAGTTTTTTCGCCTGCGGGTGCGCCGTTTTCGCTGAGCACATCCACATCTTTTTCGAGCAGCCGCGCGGCCAGCTCTCCCGGATTCGCGATGGTCGCGGAGCAGCAAATGAATTGCGGCTCGCGTCCGTAAAAATTCGCGATGCGCCGCAGACGCCGCAGCACATTGCAAAGATGGCTGCCGAAAACGCCGCGGTAGGTGTGCAGCTCATCGATCACGATATAACGCAAATTTTCAAAGAGCCGCGTCCAGCGTGTGTGGTGCGGCAGGATGCCCGTGTGGAGCATGTCCGGATTTGTGAGTACCACATGGCCCTTCTCACGGATCGCTCGGCGCGCGTCGGCGGGCGTGTCGCCGTCGTACGTGAAGACGCCGAAGCAATTGTTGAGGCGTTGGTTCAGATCGTAGAGTTCCGCGAGTTGATCCTGCGCCAAAGCCTTGGTCGGGAAGAGATAGAGCGCCCGCGTGTCCGGCTTTTCCAGGATTTCGTGCAGCACCGGCAAGTTGTAGCAAAGCGTTTTTCCGGAAGCTGTCGGAGTAACCACGACCACATTTTTTCCAGCATGAACAGCTTCGGAGGCCGCCGCTTGATGCGTGTACGGCTGGCGAATGCCCTTGGCGTTGTACGCCGCGACGAGATCGGCGTGAACCCAGGTTGGGAACTCGGCATACTGCGCTTCGCGCGCAGGGAAGTAGCGGATGGCGGTGAGCACATCGCCATTGATGTCGCGCGTCGCCAGAGCATCAAGCACTTCGCGCACGCGCGTCACTGCCGCGCCGCTCGAAGCTGCGAGCGAGTTAGAGGCCGCCGCCCGCACGGCGAGAGATTGGGACATCGAGAAACCTCCTCTTTGGAGAAACCTACGTTTTGAGAAAAGCCTACGCTCTTGAAAAACCTCCTATAATTCGCCTTTTATTCGCCAAGGCTAGCATGCTGGATTAGCGGCTGCAACAGGGAAGTTCGTGCCATTTTCGTCGCAGCTGCAAACGATAAGTCATTTAGAATGTACAACTTGCTAAGTTATTCAAACCAAAGGACTTTAACTATATGTAAAATCAATAGTTTAACCATGTTACTTAACCGTGCGGTTAAATACAAAATGGACCCGCCCTGCCGATAACCGTCCAACGAACGCCCGTCCGCGTTGCGCCAGTATAATGGCCGGCGTCTATGGAGTGGACTCCCGCCTACGTCATTCGCTGGCTCTTCGATTCGACGAGCGGTCCATCGGACCGCTTTGTTTCCCGGTGGATTTTTCTGCGCGCGCTGGGCGCGATCTATTTTTCGGCTTTTTTCTCGCTTGTCTTCCAGATTCGCGGTCTGATTGGTCCGCAAGGAATTCTTCCCGCGAACGAATACCTGAAAAATGTAGCGGAACAAGTAGGCCACGCGCGGTATTGGTATGTGCCAAGCCTCCTTTGGATTTCCAGCGGTTCGCACATGCTGATGGCGCTCTGCTGGGTCGGTATGATCGCGGCGGTATTGCTCATTCTAAATCGCTGGCCGCGCGGCATGCTTGTCATTTGCTTCGTGTGTTTTCTTTCTTTTGTCAGCGCTGCTCGAGAATTCTCCGGTTACCAATCCGACGGAATGCTGCTCGAAGCCGGATTTCTCTCGCTGTTTTTCGCGCCCGGCGGCTTGCGTCCTGGGTGGGGGGAATCGCGGCCCCCGGTGCGAGCTGCGCTCTACCTCTTGCTTTGGGAATGGTTCCGCATCTACTTTGAATCCGGCGTGGCAAAAATCGCCGGCGGCGATCCTGAATGGCGCAACTTCACCGCGATGGACGACTACTATCAAAACGGCCCCCTGCCCACGTGGATCGGCTGGTACGGGCATCAACTGCCGCATTGGTTTCACGCAGGCTCGGTATTCCTGACTCTGGCGCTTGAACTTGTCTTGATTTGGGCTGCGTTTCTCCCGCGCCCATTTCGCATCGCGCTTTTCTTCGTCCTGACGCCGTGGCAGATCGGCATCATTCTGACGGCCAACTATACGTTTCTAAACTATCTGGTTCTCGTGCTCGCTATTTTGCTGCTCGACGACCGCTTCTTGCTGCACTTTGTCCCGAGCAAATGGGGCAAGGCCTTGCGAGATCGAGTGGTTACATCCGCAATCGGGCCGACTGCTGCAGCCGATGAAAAACTTTCGATCTTGAGGGAAGACGCGAGTACATCTACAAACGAGGCATCCGCGCCGAAACTAACTCCGCGCGACTCGTGGAAGAAAATCCGCGCCGTGCTTTCTCCGCCGCGTATTGCCATTGTCGCTGTGCTTCTCTCGTGGATCTTCTATGCCACGACGGTCCAAATGATCTGGATGATCACACCGGTCGGATTGCCGACGTCACCGGTAGCGCTGCTCGATCCATTTCGCATCGCCAACCGCTACGGCCTCTTCGCCGTCATGACCCGTGGCCGTTACGAAATCGAGTTCCAAGGATCCAACGACGGCCAAACGTGGACCGCCTATCCATTCCTCCACAAGCCGCAGGGGCTGGACAAACATCCCGGCATTTACGCGCCCTATCAACCGCGTTTCGACTGGAATTTGTGGTTCGCCTCGCTCGGAGAATGGCGCGACAATCCGCTCGTCGTGCGCACCGAACAGCGTCTTCTCTCGAACGACCCAGATGTGCTCGCGCTGTTCGCCGCGAATCCCTTTCCGCAAGGGCCGCCGCGCCAGGTTCGCGCCGTTCTCTGGCAATATTGGTTTACATCCACGACGGAAAGAAGAACGACCGGCCGCTGGTGGAGGCGGGAGTTGCTAGGGCTTTACGCGCCGACGATTGAGCTCGAGCCTAACGGCAGAGTCGGCGTCACGCAATGGCCCGAGGCGCTGCCGCCGCACGAGTAGTTTGGTTGCACCCGCATAGACGGAAGTCTGTGCCACTGGACGCGCCTAGCGGCTTGGACGAAGCACAAGCAACGCGCCGGCAAAAAACAGAACCGCGGACGTACCGAAAGCAGCCTCAACCGACACAGCGCTCCAAAGAAATCCCACGAGAAGGCTCGAAAGAAAATCGCCGACGGCGTTGACTGCCGCGAGCGTGCCAAACGCCATGCCGTGCTGCTCTTTGGGAACCAGTTCGGCGGCCACGGAATCTTCTAGTGAATCTTCGGTTCCGAAAAAAAGCCCCGCCAGTATAAAGATTCCTCCCAGCAACCACACCGAGTGCGTTCCAGTACAAAGCAGAAGCGCCGTAACCCCCGCAACCGCATAACCTGCGGCAAGAACCAGCCTGCGCTGCGGAACAAAATCGCTCAGCCAGCCGCTTGCATAAGCAGCGCCCGCGGAAAACGCGTTGTGCAGGGTATAGAGCCCGACCGCGATGCTGGCCGCGCGCGCGATTCCGTATTCGGGCGCAAGCATGCGCGAAGCATACAAAATCAGCAGCGAATGCGAAAAATCGCCCATTCCAAAAACTCCCGCAGCCAGAAGAAAACGCCGGAACGGCGCCGGCAAATCGCGAACGCCCATCAGGAAAGAGCGTTTCGGCTTCGCGGCGATGGGGCGCTCCCGCACCAGAAGCCAGAAAGCGACGACGGCCATCAGCCCCGGAAGAAGCGTCCAGAGAAAAACTTTCTCATAATTGTGCCCCGTTTTTTCCAGTAGCCAGAGCGCGGTGAGCGGTCCGGCGATTGCTCCAATGGTATCCATCAACCGCTCGAGCCCGAACGCTCGGCCATAAGCCCCCGGCTCGATATCCGCGGCGAGCAGCGCTTTCTTGGCAGGAGAACGCACGCCGCGTCCCAGCCAGGCCGACGCGCGGCCAATCAAGACGTGATACGCGTGCGTGGCAAACGCGAACGAACCGGTGGAGAGCGCGGTAACGAGGTAGCCGAAGAGCGCCAGGGGCTTACGATGTCTTAGGCGATCCGTAAAATAGCCCGCGCTCAGTTTCGTGAAGCTTGAAAGGCCGTCGGCGACGCCTTCGATGACCCCAAGCCACGCAGGTCCCGCTCCAATCGCCGCAAGAAACGCTGGCAGAACCGCCGTGGCCGTCTCGTGGCTCCAGTCGCTGAACAGACTGGTAAGTCCAACGCCGAGAACTGTGCGGTTCAGCCATGATTTGCTTTGCGGATTTTCCGACATCGGAAAAGAGTTTACAGGCGGTAGTTCCTGGTGCAGAGGAAAATCTATTCTGCGTATATAAAGGAAGGTGCGGGTCCCGTTTTGCCGCTTGCTTGCCAGGGAATGAATTATTTCTTCGCGGCCCGATAGAGAATTACACGCACTTTTTCCAGCGTGATCAGCCCGCCTTCCACCATTTCGTCCAGGCGCGGCAGAATCTGTTCGATGCGCTCGGTGGATTCAATCGCCTCCACAATGATGGGTAAATCCTGGGACATCCGCAGAAGCTTGTCCGTGTGATACACGCTCGAACCGCCATAGCCGCCCACGCCGCGCAAAACGGTCGCGCCCGAAAATCCTTCTTTGCGCAGCAACATCACAATCGCTTCATGCAGCGGCTTGCCGTGCCATTTGTCCGATTCGCCGATGTGGATGCGCATCAGCGTGCGCTCGCCTTCGAATTTTTCGTGTGTCATCGCGACTCCTAAAACCGGTTCGCCAGACGAATTCCCGCCATAGAAAGGAGCAAACCAATCACCACGCTGGTGCTTACATACGTCGTCGCGCGCAGCCATTCTCCGGCTTCCAGCATTTTCGCGGTCTCCCAGCCGAAGCTGGAAAACGTCGTGTAACCGCCAAAGAAACCGACTGCGATGGCCATGCGCAAATCCGGCGAGATGACCATGCGGTTCAAAGTAAACTGCCCGATCAGTCCCAGGAAAAAGCAGCCCGTCAAATTAATCAGCAAAGTGCCGTAGGGAAACGCGCCGCCCATGCGAACCTGCGCCACGCCCTGCAAGCCATAGCGAGCCAGCGTTCCAATGGCTCCGAAAACAGCGATCAGAAGGATGCGCAACGTATCTCCAATCCGCTTTCACCCGCGGCGCTTAACAAAAAAACTCCTGGAGCCGCGTGGCTGCCAGGAGTCATCAGAGCCGGCACAATGCGCCGGCACGGTTTAGGCGAACTCCATCGCCTTCGAAATGTGCTTCCAGCAAAAGTCTACCGCCCACAGGATTCTGAAGCAATACTCCGTATTCCGATTGTGCCGCAAGTTTGCGGCGGCAATCTTGAGCCTCGGCACGGGCGCCGACACCAACCAATCGCCTCTAATGGCTACTGGTGGTTCGCCGGTGCCACGCTCTTTCCCTGAAAAACCACCGCGCGCACTTTCTCCAGCGCGTGAATATCGCTCAGTGGATCGCCATCGACCCCGACAAGATCGCCTTCCTTGCCGGTCTCAACCGTTCCGAGCTGATCGAGTCCAAGCAGCGCCGCGCTGGTTTTCGTTCCGGAAACCAGCGCCTGCTGCGGAGTCATCCCATACTTTACTTCGCTGATCATTTCGTCGCGCACGGTCCCCGTTCCCGGCCCGTAAGAGTGGTCCGAACCCGCCGCAATCGTCACGCCCGAACGCAGCGCAAGCTGAAAGCTCGGAAAATGAGTTTTCGCCAGCGCATTGACCTTGGTGATCACATATTCCGGGAAATGCATCTTCACGCCATTCGCCACGCTCTCCTCCACGACGAACAGGGTCGGGACAAACACGACGCCGTGGCTCTTCATGAAGTCTACCGCTGCTTGATCCATCTCCGACCCATGTTCGATCGAATCCACGCCCGCTTCGAGCGACGCGCGAATGCTGCGAATGTTCTCCGCGTGCGAAGCCACTTTGACGTGATCCATATGGGCCTGCTGCACGATCACGCGCAACTCCTCAGCCGATAGCTGTTCTGCAGTCGGCGAATCGAGCGGGGAGAGCACTCCGCCGGAAGCCAGGACTTTTATCACGCGCGCGCCATACTTGATTTGCAGATGCACCGCTTTTTCCGCATCGGCGGGCGAGTTGATGAAGCCGTGCATCGGCGTGTAGAAATCGTCCATCGGAGCGTAAGGCGGCGCCGGGAAAAAATCGCCGTGGCCGCCGGGAATCGTCAGCGCGTGTGCGGCAGGAACAAGGTGTGGGCCTGGAATCGTGCCATCCTCAATCGCATCCTTGAGCGCCACATCGATGAAGCCCCCGGTGCCGAGCACACGCGCTCCGACTACCCCGGACGAAAGCGCGTAGCTCATAGCCTTACTCCCTCGCAAAGCCGCAAGCGGTTCCGAGACAGGCTGCCCGAAAGCTCCAGACCAGATATGGATGTGCGCGTCCACAAACCCCGGCATGACGGTGTAACTGGAGAGATCAATCTGCTCGGCGCCTGCCGGCACAGTAATGTCTTTGCCGACCGCCGAAACTTTTCCGTCGGTGATCACGACGACCGCCGGCACCATCGGCGGTTTTTCCGCATCGTAAATGAGTTTCCCGCAGCGGACGTAAACCACTTTCGACGGCGGTGCCGCAAACGTGGTCAGCGAGCCAAGCAAGCACACAAGCACACCCAGCAGAATTCTTCGCATCAAAATCTCCTTTTAGGCGTGGCCATTGACAATTTTCGCCCCGGCCGCACAATCCGCCGCGCGCCAGCCTAATTCGCAAGCGTAACGAAGTCAATCGGAGCCGCGATTACCTGGTGGATCTGTTTCCGATCATCCGACTTACAATTTCTCCCGGCGGCTTGGTCAACTCCTGATTAACGCAGTAGCCGGAACCGACCCATCACTCACTCCGTTCCCGCATCCATCAGTAGTGAAACCGAAACCGCAGTTGCACGAAGATTTCCCGCGGATTCAGGTAGTGCGTCCCGCCAAACGTAAAGCTGTTGTCCAGCAAAACGCGGCGATTCGCGACGTTGACGCCCTGTACGTTGACGGAAAATCTTTCGCCGAAGCTTTTTCCAAGTGCAAGGTCAAACGTCGTGTGCGGCTGGAGGTGGCTGTTCGGGTCCGGCGGAGAATTGCCATTCGTAAATCCCGACGCATAGTAAATGTCCGTCGAAGCGTACGAGTTCCACGGAAGATTGTATTGCGCGCCGGTGTGCAAGGTGTTGCGCTGGTCGTGGTCAAGAAACCCGAACCCGTTGCCAAACGAAAAATCCGTCAAGCCGCCGTTGATGTTCCCGAACCCCAGCGCCAATTGGTTCGAATACGTCAAATAAACCTGCGCGCGATTGCGAATTCGCGGCGAACGCAGCGTCAATTCCCAGCCATTGATCCGCGCGCCTTGAATCGTGATGGGAATAAACAGGTCGGAATTGTTGAAATTGTTGTGGTCGAAGAAATTCTTCGCCCGCGTCTCGAAATTGTCGGCGTCAATCGTCCATCCGCGGAACGGAATCGTCACGCCGAACTGGTGCTCCTCGTCGCGTTCTCCATGCAGGGGCACAAATCCCAGGTTCTGGTCCGTCGCGAACTGGATGAGCGGCCCGGAAATCGTTTCCAGGGGCGGGGCTTGATAAAAATGCCCGTAAAAGCCGCGAAACACCCACTTCAATTTAGGGATTCGCACGGAAAGTCCCACGCGCGGACTGGTGGCGTCTTCCGTCACGTCGCCGGAAAAATGCGTTTGACGAACACCGGCGTTTAGCGTCAGCCACGACGTCGCCTTGAATTGGTCTTCAAAATACGCGGCAAACAAGCCGCCGTCCGGGCTGCCACCTGTCGGCGCAAGGTTGCCGGTACACGGCGGCGGAGTCGGAGGCGTGGTAGGAATCGCCGTCGCCACGCAGGTAAATTGAAAGAGATCGTCGTCCTGTTGCGCGAAGCCGTAGAGTCCAGCCCGCAGATTGTTTTTCTTCTCTACCCAGGTGATCGTCGCCTCGCCGCCTTCATACTTTGACGCGCGATTTTGCCTGGTGATTCCCGGCGAATCCAGCGGCGAGCTCTGATAGTCGGCGCTGTTGTAATGGAAAAGTGGGGAGACGGTGGCCAGCAACCCGGTACTGAACGTGTGCACCCAGGAAAATGTGGCGAACTCGTCGTTTTCCCGGTTGGCATCCTTTAGAAAATTGGCCGGGGTAATCCCCGTGAGATTGTTCGGATCATTTGGATCGAACGGAATCTGAAAAAAGTCCCGCCGCGCCTGCGCCACAAAACGAAGCTGGTCCGCTGAATCTACGTTGTAAATCAGCGAAGTGAAACCGCCAAAGCCGTTCGCCGCATCGTGAATGACCGCGGACGTCGGCGTTTGCAAGCCCAGATTTGTGCGATTCCCGTTCACGCTGCCGTAGTAGGCGAAGCGGTTCGAGTGCCCGCCGAAGTTCAGTTGGTCGTTGGTCTGATAAAAATTGCCGAAGCTGGCGACCAGTTCCGCTTCATTGTTGCGTTCGAAGCCGGTGCGCGGCGAAACGTTGAACACGCCGTAGGTGCGATCGCCAAAATCGGCAGAATAGCTCCCGCGCTGTGCTTCCAGCGTGTCGATGTCGTTCGGATCGATCTGCGGCCCCAGGTTGCTGGCGATATTCGTGTTGGGAATGGTCACGCCGTCGATCAGCCAGCTGACCTGATGACCGCCGCGCACATGCAGCTGATCGTGCGTGAAATAGGAGCCGGGGACGTAGTCCGTGATCATCGCAAGGCTATTCGTTCGCGAGGCGCCGGGAGTTTCGGCAATTTCCTGGCGATCGACGAGCGTGGACGGCGTTATCGATTCCGTTTGCCCCGGCGCAGCCTCCGCCGAAACGGTAACGGATTGGTTTTGCGTGGCGATGTGCATCTCAAAATGCAGAATCGGCGCCGTTCCCGAAAGCACGGTCACGCTCTGTTCCAGCGCGGCAAACGCCGGGTCGGAAACGGTAACGGTGTACGACCCCAGCGGCACGGCGTCGAACTGAAAGTCGCCGTTTGCACTGGTTTTCGTGTGCTGCGTGTAATCGGATGTTTTAGCCTTCAAAACCACTTCGCTGCCTGCGACCGGCCGGTGCTGTGGGTCGTGCACAATTCCTCGCACCGTGCCAAACACTGTCGCAAACACGGCAGCGCCCAAAAATAAAGATACTGCAAATGCGTGAAAAACTTTTCGCATAAACCTTTTTCTCTCCTTATGGGATATTTCTTGCGCGGCGTGCAAGCCGCGGCTCGGGTGGATGAGCGTGTGTGGAGAGGGAGCGATCCCTTAGAGGATCGAGGAAGCCAGGCGGGGGGGAGGAGAGAGTGGTGTTACGAAACGCGAAGGCTCGAAAGAATTTTTCACTTGCACCTGACGAATCGCTTCAAAAACGGTGGGCACAAAATCCACTAGAGGCAATACGAACGCGGTGGGCGTCAACGCGGGGCGCGCCGGATCTTCGCAGCACGACATCGTGCAAGGTTTCATGCCGCTCATCTCGTGCCCGCAATCCATGTGAGACGAATCCTGCGCAGGTGCGGCTGGTACGCTGGAATACTGGTGTCCAAGCTGGCGCTGGTGATGATGATGCTCAGGGATTTGGCAATACCCGCCTGCGCAGCAGTCCACACCATTGGCCACCAGGGCAGCAACCGCCAGCGGCGCGTACAAAAGTGCCACCGCCAGGAGACAAACCCAGGCCACGGCCATTCGAATGCGCTGGTTCCTTGCCATAAGTTCAGAAGCCGGACACGCCCCAATAATACCCCACTTAGACGCTCGTAACCCCAGTCTGGTTATCCAATAATCCCAACGCTGCATGCCCCGTAGGGGCGGGGCTTGCCCCGCCCTGGTCTTCTCATGGCGTACCCGCCCGCCTTTCGCCGCCCATTTGCCCCAATCATCACTAACACTCGATGAACCAGTGGCCCCGCGTGCCTTGACTTGCCAGCGCCTGCGTCGCAGACTAATTTTATGGCTCACACGTATATGCTCTTCGACTTCGGCGCCGACGAAGAAAAAGCTCAGCTCGCGCGCCACAAACTCGAAGGCTGGAAGCAAGCCTTCCGCCTCGATAAAAAGCTGCAATACAAGCTCGAACGCGGCGAAGCCGAATCCGAAACAAAGGCAGCTCCTGAGCCGGCAGCCAAGGCAGTGGCCGCTCCAAAAGCCGAAAAGCCCAAGGCTAACGCAAAGGCCAAAGGCAAGCAAAAACCCGCCGATGCCGATGCGAAAGAGTCTGCCAATGACGCCGTGCCTTCCAATGGCAAGGTAAATCTCCTCGTGCGCCTCTATTTTTCCGGCCACGAAAAGCTCACCGAGCAGCGCTGGCTCGACCGCATCCCTTCCGAGGAACCGTTTAAGGAAGCTTCGCCAAAGGTCGTGCGCCAGAACGAGCCGCAGTTCGACGAGGTCGTAAAACAGTTTGAATCTCTGGAATAACTCTGGCACGGCCCCGGTCTCCAGAAAGGCTGGCTTTCAGTTATAATGGAAGTCCGCAGAGTCGAAATCCTTCTCTTCTACGAGGGCGAAACGAATGCCGTTACAAACGCGCGTCAAACCTTCCAAGCTTGACGCCACAAAGTGGCACGGCCTCGACAACAACACGCTGGTCCGCATTTACCGCACCATGTATCTCTCCCGCCGCGTCGACGACCGCGAAATCCAGCTCAAACGCCAAAACAAAATTTTCTTTCAGATCTCCGCGGCCGGCCACGAAGCCGTCACCGCGGCTATGGGGTTGCTTCTTCGTCCCGGCGTGGACTGGCTCTACTCCTACTACCGCGACCGCGCCCTCTGCCTGATGCTCGGCGTCACGCCGCTCGACATGCTGCTGCAAGCCGTCGGCGCGAAAGACGACCCCAGCTCCGGCGGCCGTCAAATGCCTTCGCATTGGGGCCTCCCCCGGCTGAACATTGTCAACAAGTCGTCCTGCACCGGCACGCAGTTTGTGCAATCCGTCGGCGCGGCGGAAGCGACTCTGTACTACGCGGACCACGCGAAAGCACTGGCGCAAGCCAAAAAAGCTCCGCTCGGCGAAAACGTCCGCCACGATCCTGAAGAAATTGTTTATGTATCGGCCGGCGACGGCGCCACCAGCGAAGGCGAATTCTGGGAATCCCTCAACGCCGCCTGCGCCCAAAAGCTTCCCCTGCTCTATCTCATCGAAGACAACGGCTACGCCATCTCCGTTCCCGTCGAAGTGCAAACCGCAGGCGGCAGCATCTCGAAGCTCACGCGCAACTTCCCGGGCTTGTACGTCGCCGAATGCGACGGCACCGATCCGCTCGAAAGCTACGCGGTCTGCAAGCCGGCCGTTCAATACTGCCGCGAACGCCGCGGTCCCGCTCTTATCCACGCGCACTGCACTCGCCCGTATTCCCACTCCCTCTCCGACGACGAGAAACTCTACAAAACGCCTGAGGAACGCGAAGTCGAAGCTCATCGCGATCCACTATCCAAATTCTCGCTGTTTCTGGTCCGCGAAGGCATCCTCGATCAGAAAGAAATCGAAGCCCTCGAAGCCGAAGTTGACGTGGAAGTTCGCAACGCCGCCGACGAAGCGCTCGCCGCCGAAGAGCCGACCATCGATTCCATCCGCGTGAACGTCTATTCGCCGGACATCGATCCGACTTCTTCCGCTTTTGAAGCGCAACCGAAGCTGAACGGCGCCCCGAAGACCATGGTGGAAATGGTCGCCGCCACGCTTTCCGACGAAATGGCGCGCGACGACCGCATCACCATCTTCGGCGAAGACGTCGCCGACCTCAGCCGCGAAGAAAATTTGAAGCAGCTGAAAGGGAAGGGCGGCGTCTTCAAAGCCACCAGCGGCCTCCAACGCAAATACGGCCACGACCGCGTTTTCAACACGCCGCTTGCAGAAGCCGGCATCGTCGGCCGCGCCATCGGCATGGCCACGCGCGGTCTAAAGCCCGTTGCGGAAATCCAGTTCTTCGACTACATCTGGCCCGCCATGATGCAGATCCGCGACGAGCTCTGCGTCCTGCGCTGGCGCTCCAACGGCGTCTTTAAAGCGCCGGTCGTCCTGCGCGTTGCGATTGGCGGCTACCTCACCGGCGGCGCCATCTATCACAGCCAAAGCGGCGAATCGATTTTCACGCACTGCCCAGGCCTTCGCGTGGTGATGCCGTCAACCGCGCTGGACGTAGCCGGGTTGTTGCGCACCGCCATCCGCTGCGACGATCCGGTGATGTTCCTTGAGCACAAACATCTCTATCGCCAGCCGTACAATCGCTCCGAATATCCCGGCCCGGACTACACTGTACCTTTCGGCAAAGCCCGCCTCGTCACGGAAGGCACCGAAGTCAGCATCATCACCTACGGCGCGCTGGTCCACCGCGCCGAAGTAGCCGCCGCGCAATTGTTGCGCGAAGGCGTTTCGGTGGAAATCATCGACCTGCGCTCGCTCTCCCCCTACGATTGGGAAGCCATCGCCACAAGCGTTCGCAAGACGCACCGCGTCATCGTCGCCTACGAAGATATGTTGAGTTGGGGCTACGGCGCAGAAATCGCCGCCCGCATTGCCGACGAACTCTTCGAAGAACTGGACGCCCCGGTCAAGCGCGTAGCCGCCATGGACACCTTCTGCGCCTACCAGCCAAAACTGGAGGACGTAATCCTCCCGCAAACAAGCCACATCGCCGCAGCCGTAAAGCAGCTCATTGAGTATTGATTCCCGTTAACCCGCCAAAGCAACGCGTCCACGCCCCGTCCAATTCAGCCTCCCGCGACGCGGCGACTCTGCTCGCCAAAGCTTTCTCCCGTCATCTCTTCACTTTTCTTCCACAGCGCCTCGGCGTTCTTCCGGTCCACCGCGTAACCCCTCACTCCTTCGCTGACCGCGGTGATGACCGCATCATCCGGAACCACGTGCCCCGCGTGGCAGTTCTCGCAATACCGCCCCCCGATTTCCTCGGCCGGAGCAACCACGCCCGCCCACACCGAAGTCGCCGCTCCCTGCGGTATCGTCTTCCACTGAAATGGATCTTTGCCTTGCGCCGCGAGCTGCTGGTTCATCTGGTCAAACAGTTTCTGCAGCACGCTCGGATCAAGGTGCCGCCCCAACTCCGTTCGGATTGCGCCCGGATGCACCGCCGCTGCCCGCACGCCGCGCTCCCGGTGTCGCTCGTCAAACGCCACCGCAAAAAGAATGTTCGCCGTCTTCGACCGCCCATATGCCACGAACGGTTCGTAGACCGTCCGCTCAAAATTTGGGTCCGCCAGGTCAACGTTCGCAAAGCGGTGTCCCGACGATGACAAGCTGATCACCCGCCCTCCCGCACGAAGCAGCGGCGCAATCCGGTTCACAAAAACAAAATGCCCCAGATGATTCGTCCCGAACTGCGTCTCAAACCCGTCGGCCGTGTGCCCGAAAGGCGTGGCCATCACGCCTGCGTTGCCAATCACCACGTCAAAGGGTTCGCCCTTGGCCACTAGCGCATCCGCGCATGTGCGCACGCTTTTGAGGTTGGCAAGATCAAGCGCCACCAACTCGAAGCTTCCGCCGTTCGCGGCGGCATCTCTTCGCACTTCGGCTGTCGCCGCCTGCGCCTTCTCCAGATCGCGTGCCGCTCCCACAACGTGCGCCCCGTGCGCCGCAAGGGCCCTCGCGGTCTCCACGCCAATCCCAGCCGACGCCCCTGTCACCAGAACCCGTTTCCCGCGCAGATTCACGCCCGACAAAACCTCTTCTGTCGTTGAGGTCGCTCCAAATGCTTTCGTCACGTTGATCTCCTCTTGCCAGGCAATGGTCCAACCCAGCCGCCAATAAAGCCGATGTCGCCGTAAGACCCTAACATTTGGATACTCGGAGGCAGTCTCCAGTTACAGCGTTTCGCGGCTTCCTTTACAGGAAACTTTTTCGTTCATTTGGGCGTATCCTATGGAAGGGAAGGCAACATCTCGCCCTGCGAGGGGGTACTCCAATGATCTGCTCGAGCTGCCACAAGGACATCGCGATTGGCTCGAAGTTTTGCTACAACTGCGGCGCTAAACAGCCCGAATCCGGCGCGCCGGGTCTCTCTCCGGAGACTGGCGCTCACAAGAAGCTGATGCGTTCCAGCACCGATAAGAAGATTGCGGGCGTCGCCGCCGGCCTCGCCGATTATTTCGACGTGGATGTCACCATCATCCGGGTGGTTTGGCTGCTGTTAATCTTCTGTGCCGCGGGCGTGCTGGCCTACTTCATCCTTTGGATCGTTCTGCCCATAGCCCCCGGCGGAATCGTGCCCACATCGGCCAGCATGACGACTACCTAGCGCTCTGGCAGACACCCCGTCACTCCGAGGGCAGGGCCCGCCCTTACCTGTTGAGGACAAGCCTGAACCACAGGTAGGGTCATCCTTCTGAGGATGACCGCTGCACCCCAATACTCACAGCTCACTTCTTCTTATCATTCCGCGGCGCCCGCGGTTTACCGCCGCCACTCTCAAACAACGGATAATCCACCGAAATCAACCCAGCCCCAAACGCCGCGAGCGCAAAACACCCCGCCGCCAGCACCAGCGGATAAGCATACTCACTCACCGCCAAATAACTATGTGGCGTAAGAACTCTCCACATCAACAACACCATCTCCGCCGCCAGCAACAAAGCCGTTCCCCGCGTAAACAATCCCAGCAACAGCAATCCTCCTCCAAACAACTCAAGCACGCCGGAAATGTAAACCCAATATCCCGGAATACCATGCTGCGCGAAGAGCGCCTGCGTCGCGTTCGCCCGGTGCGCCAGCATCGGATATCCATGCGAAATAAAAATCACACCAAACGCCACGCGCATCACCAGCAACGCGAGCGGCTGCAGCACATTGAGAGCTTTCATCGAGTTCCTTTGCAGCGGAAGTGTAAGAACGATCCAAACGAAGCGGCATTTTAGCAGAAAACAATCACTGCACGCCCAGCACCGGCGGCATCGAAGAATCAGGTACAATATTTAGCGAACAATAACAGGGAAACCCAACCGCCCATGCCAGCACGTCGCCTATTTAACGAATATGTGGAAGTGCATTCTCCAACCTTTGCACTCCGTGATGCCAAGCGGCGTTCCCTCAACCGGCATTTCTGGAACGTGGAATGAAACGCAAACTTTTGATCGCCGTGCCGCTGCTCTTGGTTGTCGCGGTGATCGCCTGGTTTTTCAGGCCCAAGCATGAATTTCTGGGCGAGGCTTACGTCGGCGAACGCACCGCCACGCTCTGGAGCAGCGTAGCGCAGGTTCGCGAACCGCTGGACACGCTGCACTACGGAGACCGCGTGGATGTCGTCGCCCGCCGCAATGACAGCATCAAGGTGCGCACCTCGGCCGGCGAACAGGGCTGGGTCGAAGGCCGCTACCTAATGGATCCCGCGTTGTGGCAGCGCAGCACAAAACTCCTCAAACAGGTTGCGGGCATGCCCGTGCAAGCGCACGGACGCACTAAAGTCCAAACCAATCTTCGCGTCGAGCCTGGCCGCACGCAGGCGCGCCTCTATCAATTCGGCCGCGGCGTTCGTGTAGAAGTTGTCGGCCGCGCTGTAGCCGACTGGGTCCAGGCCTCTGACGAGAAAGAATCGTCCGGCGATTCGCAGGACAAAAAAAAAGAAGACTGGTTTCTGGTTCGCGGCGTGGCCACGCGTCCTCCTGGAGACGCCGCCGGACGCGCTGCGGAAACCACAACCACGCAGCCCGGCGACCAATCGTTGCCGATCGCTGGCTGGGTGATTGGTCGCTTCCTCGAATTGGATTTGCCGGACGCGGTGCGCGATGGCGCCAATTCCTCCAACATTCGCCCCATCGCTTGGTTTGAACTGAATCGCATAAGCGACCCCGCGGGCGACAAAATCCAATATTTGGTTGCCGCCGCACGTGGCTCCGAAGGCCAGCCCTGCGATTTCACCACGCTGCGCGTCTACACCTGGAATTTGAAGAAAGAGCGCTACGAAACCGCTTTCATCGAAAATGATTTGTGCGGCCAGTTGCCCGTTCGTATCGGCAAAGGGCCAAAGAGCGAGCCGGAGTTTCGCTTCCAGGTCATGGACGGCAACAAGGAAGAGCGCGTCTATCGCCTGGTGCAGACAGTTGTGCGTCGCATTCACCAAGAGGGCGACCTTCCAAAGAAATCCGTGCGCGCTGCCGCCCCAAAACCATCCGCGAAATAATGGGCCACAATAAAAGCTAGAGAGCTTGAGTATTTTAAAGTGGCGCCTTACCGGTAACTCACCACATCTCCCGGCATAAGAATGAGGGCAGCGATGGCCTTCTCATCTGCATCGACCCTTATCGGCACTAATCGCTTGTCAAACAATCTTCTAACTTGCACGGACCGTGGAATATCGTCGCTGCCGAGCTCATGAATCAGCTGGTCTACTCGTGCTCCAATCTCCGCATAAGCGTCTTTCCCATTAGCCTTCACCCGAATTTCGGCATTCATCCCAGTTAAGGGCGGAAATATGACGCAAGTTGCGCTGGACGACACGATCGTTCGGCAAGAAGCTTCAGTATCGGAGTTGAGTTGCTTGGTGGCGTCATCCAGATGTTTCCGGTCCTCGGAACTCAAGACGATTGCCAGAGTCACAGGCTCCTTGGACGATATTCCTTTTTTGAGAAAAAGGCGGTAATACGCAAATGAGCGTGGGAAAGGTGACGCAATTTGTTTTGCTAGTTTCTCGGTTGCCACGCTGTCTTGCGAAGAATCTCTGTGAGGCGTCTGGGAAATTCTCACTCGGCCATCTTTTTGATCGGAAACAATTTTGTAAAAGACTGTCTCGACGCCCTTAATCTCTTTCGTCTGCGACCCACTCTCTTCCGAATAAACCGGATAAACGACCCGCAGACGAAAGTCCGGCGTCAAGTCGATGAATTGGTTGAGGTCAAAAGCCCCGAAGCGAAGCAGATACGCTATAAAAGGAGGAAATGGCAGCCTTTCCGCAATTTGGGCCGCCAGAGCCTGGCTTCCCCCCGGATGCAGGCAGCCATTTGATTCGAGTGCGACCAGGTCACCGCGAAATTCATTGATGTATTGCAGGGGATCGAGAGAAAGCCGTTGCTGACCCAAGCTGCCTTCCCCGAACCCAAGCAGAGCCGAGTCGGGCTGCACACGAATGTAAGCCGCATCGCCGCGCCACTGCATTACGATGGGGTCTCGATCAATTTCGCAACCGGTTTGCGGAAATGGCGCTTTGCGCGCATGTGGCAGCGTTACTTCCAACGCGCCTTTCGCGGGAAGTTTGACTCCGGGCGGGATTAGGACTTCCGTGCCGCCCTGACGGCTGAGCAGATAGCCGTGAACCGCGCGACTACATCCCACCGGCAGGAGCGCAGCCGTCACAACTAAAATCGCGGCAGCAACACTCTTGGCGCACATTCTGGGATAATAACATCTACATCTTAGTCAGCTGCAACCTGCTTTCTTTGCAGGCTGTATCGAGTGCGAACGTATCCAACTCAGCGAGAGGAAATAATTACGAATGGCGCTGCATATCAGCGAGTCGGAAGTGCGGGCGGTGCTTACGATGCCGATGGCCATCGAGGCCCTCGAGGTGATTTCGCGGAAGCAAGCGACTGGAGAGGTTGTGGTGCATCCGCGGCGGCGATTTGAATTGCCGGGCGGAGGATTTTTTCATTACATGGCGGCGGCGGATTTTTCCACGGGCTTTGTGGCCATGAAGCAGTACACCTATGTGAGCGGGAAAATCAGATTTATGGTGCCGCTCTACGACATGCGGACGGGCGATTTGGCGGCGTTGATTGAAGCCGATTATATGGGGCAGTTGCGAACCGGCGCGGCGTCCGGCGTGGCGACGAAATATCTAGCGCGGCAAAATAGCCGCGTCGCTGCGATTGTCGGCACGGGAGGCCAGGCGCGGACGCAGCTTGAAGCCATCGCTGCGGTGAGAAAGCTTGAATTGGCGAGAGTCTATGGCCGCGATGCGGGCAAGCGCGACAAATTTGCGAAAGAGATGACCGATCGCCTCGGTTTTCCTGTGCAAGCCACGGCTTCTTCGAGCGAAGCGATCCGCGGCGCTGATATTCTTTGCACCGCTACTACCGCGTCGAATCCTGTGGCCAGCGGCGCGGATTTGGCGCCCGGAGTGCACATGAACGCTATCGGCGCGAATCATGCGCACAAGCGCGAGCTCGATGATGACGCCGTGAAGAGCGCCGATGTGATCGTCGTGGATTCCATCGAACAGTCGCGGCAGGAAGCCGGCGACCTGATCATTGCGTTTGGCAAGGATGAAATCTGCTGGACCGGCGTGAAGAAACTTTCCGACGTCGTTGCCGGGAAAGCTTCGGGCCGCACCAGTGATACGGAAGTCACCCTCTTCAAGTCCAACGGGATTGCGTCGTGGGATTTGGCCGTCGCGATGAAAATGTATGCGTTGGCAAAGGAAAAGGGGTTGGGAAGGGAATTGCCGTTCTGGGCCGACGCGGCGCAGGCAGCGCTGCCGAACTATTGAACGTCAACTACTGAACTTCAACTATTGAACTTCAGCTAATGAAATTCAATGATTGAACTTTAAAGATGGCGCTGGAATGGCCGGGCCGCTTACTGCCTTGCTTCTCCCAGCTTGCGTCGCAAGCCTTCATGAAGGCGATTGCGCAAATCGCTCGGGAGTTCCACCGGTTCGCTATTGCAGAAAACTTTGATGGTCATTTTGGTCTGATCCACGACTAGTTTGCATTCGTGGCAGCCCGTGAAGTGGCTCTCGATTTCATGTTTCGTGGCCGCATCGAGTTCGCCATCGATGAAGTTCGAGAGTTCGCGGATGACTTCGTCGCAGTTCAATTTGCGCCGCCCTGCTTGAAGTAACGGTCCAATTTCTGCCTCAATTTTAGCCTCGCGCGCAACAGCCTGGATTTCACCGCGGGAACCGAAAGCCCCAGCGCGGACGCAGTGTCTTCGGTCGAAAGTTCTTCGATGTCGCGCAGAACGAAAACCATGCGGTATTCCGGCTCAATCTGTTCGATCACCTGCGACAAGATTTCGCGCATCTCGGTCTGCGCAAATCTTTGGTCGGGGCCGGGTCCCCAGTCCTGGATTTCGCGCGGCATCAAGTCTTCTTCTTCGCCTTTGATGGGTTCATCGAGCGAGATTTGGTTCGGGCGGCGCTTGCGCAGCCGCATCAGGGCTTCATTCGCGGCGATGCGCACCAGCCAGGTATAAAAGCGAGAATCGCCCTGAAAGCTTTTCAAGTGGGAATAGGATTTCAGGAAGGCATCCTGCATGGCATCTTCGGCGTCTTCGCGGTTGTTGGTGATGTTCATGGTCAGACGAAAAATCTTGCGCTCGTAGCGGCTGACCAACTCCTCGAAGGCCGCCATGTCGCCCTTTTTGGCGGCAGCGACCAGCAGATGCTCGTCTTCGCGAGCAACCGTCGAAGGCAGCTTGTGTGGATTGGGTGTGCTCAAAAGAATGTTCGGGCTCGCCATCAGCCCTGCTCCGAATGTCTCCATCTCTAAATTAGCACAAAGCACGTCAGCACACGCCTCATACCCTTACTTGGATGAGCCACCCATGGGGCCGGATTCAGAAATCTGCGAGGATTCTTGGCCAGCCTTCTGCGGTTCCACGGCAAGCGGATCGGTTCCCAGTCAGCGAGTCAAGCAGGCGCTCAATTTTCGCTCCCCCGATAGTGCGTTAATTGGGCAATGGACTGCCTCCGCGGAATGGTCAGCATTTGTCGAAGACTTACGCTGTGCGATTTTGGACAGACGCCTTGACGTAACTTTTGCGACTATCTGGGTCAAACCACTCCTAGAACACACACCGGGAAGCGGTTAGGGCGAGCCCTTGACCGCTTCTCTTCCTTGGCGCAGGAGGCTGGAAGGGTCTTACTCGGCAATGTTCTGAAGGCGGAGGCTGGAGGACAAGTATGTTCCACTTGATCTGGTATGTTCTGATTGGGCTAATCTCCGGCGTTATCGCGAGATCGGTGATGCACGTCCATATGACGCTGTTCTGGACGATCGTGCTCGGTATCATCGGATCGATCATCGGCGGCGCCGTTACCCACATGTTTTCGCGTCCGAAGAACGAACGATATCATCCCGCAGGCCTTATTTTTTCCACGCTTGGCGCGATTCTGATTCTCTTCATTTGCTTTAAGCTGAATATTCATTTTCCCGCAGTCAATCCGTTCTAACGCGCTGTGCTTGCCCCATCCATGCAGTGCTGTTTGCCTTGTTAGGCTGCCAATCGGAACTGTCCGCCACCGTTGCAAGAGGGCTTGACAGTCATTCGCGGGCTGACTAGAGTTTTGGGAGAGCGTTTCTCAAGAGCACGATGGCCTACCGGACTCTCGTCACCCGCGCAGAACTGTTCTCCCCGCACCGTTCCAGATTAGTGGCCACCGGTTTTGGACAATTCACCCAAGCGTTTGGCATCCAAGCCGCTGGTCTGCAAGCTCTTGACCGTTGGGACCGCACAACACGAAAGCTTCCATCCGGCGGCAGGAAATAGGCAACACTAGAACGATGCGAACACTCCCCGATCACCTGCGAAAAGGTATGAAACTGGTCATCGTCGGCTGCAATCCGAGCGAATCGTCGGTGCGCGTGGGCCACTACTACGCGGGGCGCACGAACCTTTTCTGGCCTGTGCTCTATGAGAGCGGCGTGGTGCCGGAGCCGTTTGACTATCACGACGACAAGCGCGTGATCGAGTTCGGCATTGGACTCACCGACCTCGTCAAGAAGCCCACCAAAGGCGTGGAAGAGCTGTCGCGCGAAGATTTTGCCGAAGGCAGAATCGTGCTTTCGCAGAAGCTCGAGGAGTTCTCGCCGCATGTCGTGGCGTTCAACGGGAAGATTACTTACGAGCAGTTTTCGCAGCGCAAATGCAAGTTTGGGCTCCAGAAGGAACTGCTGTATGGCGCCCGCGTCTACGTGCTGCCCTCGACGAGCGGCCAGAATGTCATCGGCAGGACCGAGAAGTTAAAACATTTTCGCAAGCTCGCGCAGTTGGTTACGCGGACCGAAAAGGAACGCGAAACGAAAACGCCCTGACACGGAACGGAGAATCTTATGAGCAACGCAGCGCAAACGGCGTCCGCGGGACCGGTCGTCCTGGAGACCAGGCACGACGGGATCGCACTTCTCGTTTTGAACCGTCCCGACAAGCTGAATGCGCTCAATAGCGAGCTCTCGACCGCGTTGAACGAAGCGCTCACTCGAATTGCCGACGATAGTTCCGTGCACGTCGTGGTGGTGAGCGGCGCAGGCCGCGCTTTCTGCGCGGGCGGCGATCTCGGCGCGATTGGCAAGGGACGCGAGCTCAATGAAACGGCGGAGCTTGGCCCGATACTGCGCTCCGGCATGCAATCCGTATTGAAGATGCGCATGATGCCGCAGCCTGTGATTGCCGCGGTGAATGGACCGGCGGCGGGCGCAGGCATGAACGTGGCGCTGGCGGCGGACATCCGTATTGCCGCAGATACCGCAACCTTCGGGCAGAATTTCGCAAAGGTCGGGCTGTTTCCCGATTACGGCGGGACTTATTTTCTTCCGCAGCTCGTGGGGCTTTCCATCGCCGCGGAGATGTTTTATACCGGCGATATGATTGACGCGCCGACCGCGCTGAAGCTGGGGATCGTGAATCGCGTTGTGCCTGCGGCACAGCTCGAAGCCGAAGTGAAAGCTTTTGCGCTAAAGATTGCGCAGGGTCCTCAAATTGTTATCCGCGCCATCAAGAAGATGCTGTTTGGAACGCACGAGAAGGAATTGGTGAAAGCGCTCGATCGCGAGGTCGAGCAGCAGATGAAGTGCTTCCACTCGGACGACTGCAGCGAAGGGATTCGGGCGTTCATGGAAAAACGGCATCCGAAATTCCAGGGTAAGTAGAGTGAAACGAGCGGGCCTCCTGCAAAACATCTAACAGACATGGACGACATCCAAATCTCTGCCAAGGACGTACAAGCGCGCATGGCGAGTGGCGAAAGCGTGCTTTTAGTGGATGTGCGCGAGCCGTGGGAATACCAGCTTTGCCACATTGGCGATGCAAAATTGATTCCACTCGGCACGCTTCAGGCCAATGTAAATACGCTGCTGGAGGCGAGCGAAGTGATTTGCTATTGCCATCACGGCATGCGCAGCCTCGATGCCGCGGTGTGGCTGCGGCAGCAAGGCGTTGAGAGCGCAAAATCCATGGCCGGCGGAATCGAGAGATGGTCAGTGGAAGTCGATCCAAAAGTTCCGCGCTATTAAAAAGGAATAGTTCATGGCCAAGATAAAAATTCGCTTCCTTGAAAAGCCGACTTGAACGACCTGCCGCAAAGCGAGAAGTTTCTTGCTTGAACACGGCGCCGAATTGGATCGCCGCGATTTGGACAAAGGCAGCCTGAGCGAAGCGGAACTTGACCGTTTGATCGGGGCGCGGGATTACAAGCAATTTCTCAATCCGCGGAATGAACTTTACCGTGCGAAGAATATGGGCGAGAAGCCGCCGTCCAGAGCTGAAGCTATCCAGCGGATGTCCAAGACGCCGAATCTCATCAAGCGGCCGGTGGTGATTCGCGGCGAACAAATCGTTCTGGGCTTCGATGAAGCGGCGTACAAGAAGCTCCTGAAATAAACCCAGAGCCGCGACTTGCGTTACGGAGCGGATTCCTTCACGCTGATGAATTCCTCTAGACTGAGCGAACTGCATGGAAATAAAGTCCATCGCCATCGTCGGTGCGGGAGATCTGGGACGAAGACTTGCCTCCGCTTTCCTTCTCGCGGGATATAGCACCATTCTGGAAGACATCTCGCCGTCCACGCTGGAGCAGGGAATTGCGTCGATTGTACGGGCGATTGGCGATGAGTGTTCGCGAGGAAGCATTGATCCCAAAGTTTTCGTCGCCACTATGGCAAACCTCAGACTCGCCAGAACCGCCGAAGATGTTTGCCGCGAGGCGGACTTGATTATCGAAACTGTTGCCGACGAAATCGAGATGAAGATCGAGCTGTTCGCGATTTTCGACAAGTTCGCCAAGCCCGGCGCTATTTTTGCGAGCACTACCTCCACGCTGGCCATCACCGATCTTGCCGAGGTGACGTTTTGTCCCGAGCGATGCATTGGGATGCGCTTTTCCGCGGGCACCGACGGGGCTGGCAAACAACTCGAACTGATAGCGGGGCGCGCGACTTCCGAAGAAACCATCGCGGCCTGCCGCGATGTTGCGCTTCGCATGGGCAGGGAACTTGCGATTGTCCGGGATGAGCAGGGGTTCGCAACCGGTTGCCCTGAGTGTGGCTCGGCGTGCCCTTCTGACGCGGCGGCAAAACCGAACCTGAGCGATACGTGAAAGACGGCATGGACAAATCACTCGCTGAGAAAATCGTGATCCAGCAGGGCGACCTGACGGACATGGATACCGACGCCATCGTCAACGCCGCGAACAACGACCTGCAACTGGGCGGAGGCGTTGCGGGAGCGATTCGCCGCAAGGGCGGCGACGAAATCCAGCGCGAGTGCGATGCGATTGGGAGCATCCCCGTCGGTTACGCGGCCATCACCGGCGGCGGCAAGTTGAAGGCGCGGTACGTCATTCACGCCGCGAGCATGCAGCTTGGCGGGCGGACTACCGCGGTTGCTTTGGGCAGTTCCGTGGCGCACTCGCTGCGGATTGCCGCGGAGCGCGGCCTGAAGACCATCGCGTTTCCGGCTGTCGGGACGGGAATCGCCGGGTTTCCCCTCGAGGAGTGCGCGAACATCATGCTGGAGGAAGCGGCGAAGCATCTGAGGCACGAGACTTCGCTGGAGAAGGTCTACTTCGTGCTGTTTGACGATCGGGCCTGCGATGTCTTTACCCGAGCGCTGAAGAAGCTGAAACCTGAAACCGCCTCGAAGGCTTAGTGTAGTGATGACGCCTTGAGATGAACCAGCCTGGCGCTTACCCCTTTCTTTTTGTAAGTGTTGATTATAAAGGGCTTACAAAATGCCTAAGTCTTTTAGAATCAGCAGTTACGGAGCGGTTCGTAAGTGTTGATTCTAAAAGAGTTAACCGATAAGGCGACAGCGGCCCCACAAACCAAAAAGCGGCAGCCGGGCTGCCGCACTCCACAAAATTCCCTCGGCAAGGCACTATCCTATGTCGAACGACCGTCAGGCTAGTTCTCTGGGACGCTGCCGGTTACCCATGGGTTGGGCTTCTTGATGAGAGTCGGACGGTCGCCTGCGGGAGGCGGTGCAGGGGTCGTGGAGGTCGGGGTGGTGCCGGAGGCTGGTAAGGCTGCTGAGATGCCTCCTTCGGAATAGGGCTTCTTCAGGAAGCCTTCGGCTCTGTCCTGAGCGCCGCCTGTGTTGTCGTTGGTTTGCTTGGCTTTGCTGTATTCGTTTACGGCGCGTTCGCGCTGGCCCAAAATGTCAAAAACTTGGCCAAGATAGATGTGGCTCCAGACTTCAGTCCACTTTTCGGAAGGCTCCGGGACGGCTTGCAGCGATTCGCGGAAAGAATTCGCAGAGGCTTGAAAGTTCTTTTGGTAGAAGAAGGCTTCGCCCATGCGGAAATTAGCGAGGGGGCGGCCGGGTTGGATGGAGAGCGCGCGCTGGTACTGGCCGATGGCGTCGTAATAGCGGCCCTGCTCTGCGAGCTCTTCGCCGCGGGCGATGGCGGCGCGGGCGCGGAGCGCGACGCTGCCTTTCAGAATCAGGTTGTTGGGATCGACCTTGATGCCGCCGGGTTTTGGGCGGCCAAACGTTTCGACGACGAACGGCGATTCGAGGCCGAGGACATCCACCATTTTTAGTTCGGGGTTGCCTTCGGTGTCGATACGCAGCTCAACAGGCATGCTGAAAGTGTCGATGGGCTGCTTTATTTTGCCGACGATGCGGAAGCCTTTGGGGGTGCGGTAGACGACGAATTCGGTGGTGAAATCGGGCACTCCTGTGGAGTTCAGCCACTGTGCGAAAAAGCCGCGGAGGTTTGGCCCCGTTGAGCCAGGCTTCATAATCGACTGCTCTTCCTGGTCGGCGAGATTCACGAAGTCATCGATGCGAGCCGTCTTGCCGGCGTATCTTGTTGCAAACTCATGAAGAAGCGCTTTGAAAGGAGCATCGCCCATCTCGGCGCGGAGCATGTGGAAGACCATGGCGCCTTTGTTCAGGACGACGGAACGGTAATCGCTGGAATAGGGAGCGAGCCGGGCGGACTGGGCGATAGGGGCGGCGTCGTCGTACATCAGGGCGCCGACCGCGAATTCGTCGACCGCGCGGAGGCCGGCTTCTTTGCCGGCGCTTTGTTCGGCGTACATGGCTTCGCAATAGCGGGAGAGACCGTCGGTAACCCAGACATCCGCGGGGGAAGCGGGGAGGACGGAGCTGCCAAACCACTGGGAGGCGACGAGACGGGCGATAGTGCGTTCGGCGGACTTCGGCTCCCATTGGCGGCGGTTGAGCATGAGGACGCCGGGAGCAGCGAAGTCGCGGACAGTGCCGTCGGGCAATTGAATAACAGTCATATCGGTTTCTGGCAGGCCGCCGAACATGTCGGAGAAAACGGTGACGGCGCGGGCGACGTCGTCGGCAAATCCCTGGGCGTTATCGGAATCGGAGCGAGGGGCGTAGACGGCGACGTCGATGCCTTCGGCCTGCTTGGGATTCAGCTGGAGGTTGCCGGCGACGTAGCTGCCGTGTGGGCCGGGCGTCTTGCATTCAAAGGTGTAGAGGAGGCGGCCGCCCGCCATGGGCGTGGGAGCTGCACTCTTTCCGGAGCCGGCGGCTGCGAAGCTGTCTGGGACGTTCAAGCGAAACGTGGCGGTATAGCGGTTCGCGGGATAGTTTGTGAGGGGGAACCATCTTGCGGGGAGCAGCAGAAAGGCGTGCTCGCGGGTGATGGCGGCGGCGCGAACGCCGGGGACGGGACTGTTTTCCTCGTTGGCCAGGAGGCCGGCGTAGGTGTAGATCAGCGTGACGTGGCCGCCTGCGGCGACGGGGGTGGGCAGCGTGGCGAGCACATAGAGCGGATTGCTGGAATCGCGCTCGTAATTGATGATTTTGCCGTCGGCGGTCTTGACGGAGGTTACGTTGAGATTGGGATGCAACTCGACGCGGACGTTGCCGGTAACGTCGGTGGCGCGGAAGTCGATTTTGGCGATGGCGTTGATGGATTGGCCGGCGGCGTCGAGCGTGGCGGAGATGTCGTAATGCTCGGCGAGGAAGCCGAGGGGGCGGGGAGCCTGGGCTTGGAGGGCGGAAGCGCCGCAGGCCAGTGCCGCGGCGAGCAACACAGCGAGTTTCTCAGAGATACTGCTACTTCGGCGGAAGAGCATCAAACACCTTTCGGTGGCACCTTTCGATGGGCACTTGTCTATGCGGTGCAGACCGACACCTTTATGCCTATATAGGATAGCAGAGACCGGCCTAAGTGTTGCCAGAGGTGCTGGTGAGAAGAGCGGTTATTGCGTCGGCGGCGCGGTCGACGGCGCCAGGCGGACCGAGGCTAGAGCGGACTTTGGCGAGGCCCTCTCGGATGTTGCGGCGAGCGGAGTCGTTTTCCAGGAGGCGAAGGGTTTCGTCCACAATGCGATCGACCGTGAAATCGTCTTGGATGAGTTCGGGGACGAGACGGTGCCCGGCGATCAGGTTCACCATACTGAAATAAGACGTGCGGACGAGAGGTTTGGCGAGCAGGGCGGTGAGAGGCGTGACGCGATAGACGACGAGCATGGGCACGTCAAGTAGAGCGGCTTCGACTGTGGCCGTGCCGCTGGAGATGATGGCGGCATCGGCAGCTGCAAGGGCGTTGTAGGTCTGGTTTTCGACGACGCGAACCGATAGTGCGGGATCCCATCCGGAGCGGAGATGCTCGGCGCTGTTGCGGGAAGCCGCGGCCACTACAAATTGCGCTGGGCAGTGGCGGCGCAGGTGTTGAAGGTACCGACAAGCTTCGCGGATGACGGGCATGTGCTGGGTTAGCTCGGCGTGACGGCTTCCGGGCAATATCGTGACGAGCGGTCGTGCCGGATCGAGATGGTACTGGCGGAAAAAGTCTTCGCGGGATTGGGTGGCGTGAACGTTGCCGACCAACGGATGGCCGATGAATTTTGTGGGCACGCCTGCGTTGCCGAAGAAGGCTTCTTCGAAGGGAAAAATGCAGAGGGCTTGGGCGAAGCGGCGGCGCACTACGCGGACTCGCCACGGGCGCCAGGCCCAGAATTGCGGGCAGATGTAGTAGATGTTTCGGACGCCGTGCGGGCGGAGTTTTCGCGCGAGGCGGAGGTGGAAGCCTGGGAAGTCGGTGAGGATGGCAAATGGGGGCTTGCGGCGCTTGGCTTCTGCTACCAGACGGCGCATGGCGCGGACTAGCGAGGGCAGGTGGCTCAGGATTTCCGTGATGCCTACGACGGAGACCTCGGAGTAGTCGGTGATGATGTCAACGCCTGCGGCGCGCATTTGCGGGCCGCCCATGCCGAAGAGGGCGACGTCCATGCGTTTTTGCAGGGCGGTGGAGAGGCGCGCGGCGTACATGTCACCGGAAACTTCGCCTGCGGAGATTAGGAGCGGAATGGGAGGCATTCGCTTTTGCGGCGGCGGTCAATCTGTCGCGGGTTGCGGAGCGGGGCGCAAGCCGCTTGGCTGGTCGGCGAGAGTTCCGGCGGGGCTGCGCGTGTCGTCGGGCAGGCCGAGTTCCTGCTCTTTGTATTGGAGCTGGTAGAGGCGGTAATAGATGCCGCGCTGGGAGAGAAGCTCCTGGTGGGCGCCTTGTTCGCGGAGACGGCCTTTGTGGAAGACGAGAATGCGCGACGCGTATTGGATGGTACTCAAGCGATGGGCGATGACCAGCGATGTGCGGCCGCAAAGGAGACGGTCGAGTGCTTCGCGGATTTGCAGTTCGGTTTTCGTGTCCACGCTGGAAGTGGCTTCGTCGAGGATGAGGAAGCTCGGATTGTGCGCCAGTGCTCGGGCGAAACAGATGAGCTGGCGCTGGCCTACCGAGAGAGTCGAGCCGCGCTCGTTGACTTCCGTGTCCACGCCTTGAGAAAGGCCGCGGACAAAATCGCCGAGGCCGATTTCGTCGATGGCTTTCTGGACGGTCGCGCGGTCAATGCCTGGCGAGCCGAGGCGGACATTCGATTCGATCGTGCCGGTGAAGAGAAACGAATCCTGCAAGACGATGCCGAATTGGCGGCGAAGGTCCTGGAGATTAATCGTTCTGATGTCGACGCCATCGAGAAGAATCTGGCCGCGTTGGACGTCGTAGAAGCGGAGGAGCAGTGAAATGAGCGTGGTTTTGCCTGCGCCGGTGTGGCCGACGATGGCGAACGTTTCGCCTGGAGCGATGCGGAAAGAGACGTCGCGAAGAACCCAGTCTTCATCGGTGGGCTCGCCCTTTTCGAGGTAGCTGAACCATACGTTGCGGAACTCGATTTCGCCGCGTGGAGAGACGAGGCGCGCGGCGTTGGGATCGGAGGTGATGGATAACGGCTCATCGAGCAGGCGGAAAATGCGCTCGGAAGCGGCCATCGCGGATTGCAGGATGTTGAATTTTTCGCTGAGGTCCTGGATGGGGCGGAAAAAACGCGTGGCGTACATGGTGAACGCGGTGAGGAGGCCGAGGCTCAGGCCACTGGAGAGGACGCGGTTGCCGCCGGACCAGTAGATGAACGTGATGGTGGCGATGCTGAGAAATTCGACGGCGGGATAGAAGAGCGCGAAAGCGAGGATGGCGTCGCGCCACGCGAGCATGTTGTCTTTGTTGCGTTTTTCAAATTCGAGGCGGGCTTTGCGCTCGCGATTGAAGAGCTGCACCACGGGCATGCCGGAGATGTATTCCTGAAGGAAGGCGTTGATGCGGGCGATGGCCGTGCGGATGCGGCGGTTGGCGTCGCGCACGAATTTGCGGAAGAAATAGGTGACGACGAGAATGAACGGCAGCACGGCGAAAGCGTCGAAGGCCATGCGGCGGTCTACGGTGAAGAGCAGAGCGGCCATGACCGCGAGCAGGAAGAAGTCGTTGATCATGGTGACTACGCCTGCTGCGAAGAGGTCGTTCAGCGCGTCGACGTCGGTGGTGACACGTGTCACGAGGCGGCCGACCGGGTTGCGGTCGAAATAGGTCATCGGCAGGCGCTGGATGTGCGCGAAGATTTCGCGGCGCATGTCGTACATGGTCTGCTGGCCAACGCGCTGCATGATGCGAATTTGGATGTACTGCGCGAGAAAATCGGTGATGAGCACGGCGAGGAAGACGAGGCTGATCCACTCGATGCCGCGCCACGCCTGGCTCTCCGGGATTAGATTTTTCAGAGTGGGGGTGAAGTAGCCGTCGATGGCGCGATAGAAAAGCCACGGTGGGGCGAGCTCGAGCGGCGTCACCACCGCGACCAGCAACATCGCTATCACTACGTGCCACTTGTACGGCCGCAAATATTGCAGCAGGCGCCGCATCAGGTGCGAGTCGTAAGCTTTACCGAGTGCTTCTTCTTCGTGAATGTTGCTCATGCCCGTTCGAGTTCTTCTTCCAGCAACTGTTTCTGATAAAGGTCGGCGTAATAGCCGCCGCGCGCGAGAAGCTCATCGTGCGTGCCGCGTTCGCTGATACGGCCATCGCGCAGAACCACGATTTGATCGGCGTCGCGGACGGTTGAAGTGCGATGCGCGATTAAAATCGTGGTGCGTCTGCGCATGATGCCGCGCAGGCGGCTGAGAATGCGCTCTTCGGTTTGCGTGTCCACGCTGGAGAGGGAGTCATCGAGAATCAGGATGCGCGGGTCGCGCACGATGGCGCGTGCGAGGGCGGTGCGCTGCTTCTGGCCGCCGGAGAGCGTGACTCCGCGTTCGCCGACCATGGTGTCGTACTTCGCGGGAAATTCCTGGACTTCGGCGTCGAAGCTGGCGACTTCGGCGGCGGCGCGGACGCGTTCGGGATCATATTTGGGCAAGCCAAATGCGATGTTTTCGCCGACGGTTTCGCTGAAGAGATAGGTATCTTGTGGAACGTAGCCGATAGCGCGGCGCAAAGAATCGAGCGGCCATTCGCGGATCGAGCGGCCATCAATATATACAGCGCCTTCGGGGGCTTCCCAGAGGCGTGCGACCAATGCGGCGAGCGTGGTCTTGCCGCTGCCCGTGGGCCCGACAATTGCGAGAGTCGAACCCGCTGGAATTTTCAAATTGATGTCGCGCAGCACGCCGTCGAAGCTGGAGCCGTTCGCTTTGCCGCTGCCATTCGCGGCGGTGGTGCCGGCCATGGTGGTCGGATACGCGAAGTTGAGGTTGCGAAATTCAATCTCGCCATCTACTTCGATTCCGGGGGGGACTTTCGCAGCGCGGTCGTCAATTTTCGGCTGTGCGGCGAGAATGTAGTTCAAACGCCCCATGGAAGCGGCGCCGCGCTGAAAAATATTCGTCACCCATCCGAGCGCGATCATCGGCCAGACGAGAATGCCGAGATAGCTGTAAAAGGCAATGAGCGCACCGAGAGAAATTCTACCGCCGAGAACGAGGTGTCCGCCCTGCCAGAGGACAATTAGGAACGTCACGCCAATCAGCGCCTGAAGCGATGGCATGAACATGCTCCAGGTGCGGATCAACTCGACGTTTCGCGAGACGTACAAGCGGTTGGGCTCGTCGAAGCCGCGAACCTCGGCGTCTTCCTGGGCATAGGCGCGCACCACGCGCACGCCCGCGAGATTTTCCTGTACTTTTGCGGAAAGAGTGGCGAGCGCGGCTTGAATTTTTTCGTAGAGTTCGTGAATCACTTTTCCGAAACGCTGCACGACGACGGCAACCACCGGCACCGGCAGCAGCACCCAGAGAGTCAGAGTGGGTGAGAGTTGCCACATGACGGCGATCGCGAGGGCCATGCCTATGATCGTCTGGCCGCTGTACATGATGCCTGGGCCGAGAACCATGCGCACGGCGTTGAGGTCGTTTGTGGCGCGCGACATCAGCTCGCCGGTGCGATTGCGCACGTAGAATTCGGGCTCGAGGAGCAGCAGGCGATTCAACAGGTCGCCGCGGATATCGAATTCAATGTCGCGCGAGACGCCGATGAGCACCCAGCGCGTCATAAAAGAAAGGACCGCGCGCAGGGAGACGAGTGCGATGAGCATCAGGCAGTAAATTCCAAGGGCGTGGCGGCTGTGCGGCTCGAAAAAGGGAATCACGCGGGTCAGCCAGGAATTGGCAAGCAGATGGCCCTGCGCGCTTCGTTCAAACGGGCGGCTGCTGCCCGCGAGAATGTCCGTGATGACTCCGGTGGCGAGAGGAATTATATTTTGCGCGATGCTGGCCACGACGAGCGCGACCAATCCAAGAGCGATACCCCCAGGATAACGGCCCAGGTAAGGAAACAAGCCGACCAGATTTTTCCACGCGGAAGACTTCGGCGGCTTTTTGGCCGCCGCGGTGGGGCCGATGGTGGCCGCAGCAGCACTCATCTGAGCACCGAATGGGCGTTCTCGAGCGAAGGCGTTTCCAGAAGGAAATGTTCGTAGGTGCGGTCAAGCGACTGATAGCGTTTCGTCGCGGGGTTCCACGCGACGCCGATGGGCAGTTGGTGCGGGTCGGCGGCGCCCTTGATGGGAGTGACGTACAACTGGAGGCCCTTGATGGGGTCCTGCTCGTACTGGAGGCGCCAGCCGCTGACGGATGTGAGCGGCGTCATGGCGAGATAGCCTTTGGCGTTTTTCAGGTACTCGTCGCAGCGGAAGAGTTCTGTCCATTTGCCGTCTTCGCTTTCGGCGATCACGGCGCGCGTCACGATCGTTCCCGGCAGATCATTTTTGGGTGTTTTGGGGACGACGTTTGCGGCGAGAAACTGCTGCTTCCCGTTCTTGGCGAGTTCGCCGAAGATGAGGACTTGCGTTTCTTTTCCTAGCAGGCTTGTTGCGGCGGACTGCATGTCTTCCGGGATGGCCGGCTCTGCTGGTTTTGCTACTGCCTCCGCGGCGGGCTTAGGCGCGGGATCATCGCCGCATCCGGCGAGCACTGAAACTGTGAGTGCGAGAGCGCCGGCTGCAAATCCAAGAAAAATCACGCGAGGGTTGATTCTCCGCATGCGAAAACGGCCAGGATGATCCGCCGTCTTGAATGAGTCAAGAGCAGAGGCCGTGTTAGTTTCACACTCGCAGTTTGCTTGTGATCCGTTCATGAAAGAGTTGCCGCCGCAAGCGCGATTCCCGCGTTGCGCCGGGCTGCTATCCTTTTCCGGAATGTTCCGGAGTGCTCTGCAACTGCATCCCGTGCGGACTGTTCCGCTCCGGCCAGTCATACCCGCAATATATCGATTCTAGCCGTTGCCAGCCCGCGGGGGAAGGACGGAGCGCTCGCTGTTCCCGACGAGCACTGTTTCCTGTTCCGATGGCGCCCATTCAGCGGCCCAGAATCGCGTCCAGCCGAGCTTCAAAATTCTCTTCGCCCTCGGACCACAACTGGCTACGCTCGACCGGCAGCGCCTGGTGAATCGCATCCATCCAATTGAATAACTGTTGGATGTTGGCGCGCGTCTTTGCGTGATATTCCTTCAGGTTGGCGGGCGCGGCCATCCACTGGCGGAACGTATGCTCCATTGGATGGTCGGAGGATTCAAATGGATTCGAGGCCGCTCCCGGCGCCAGCAGTCCGCCATGGCCGGTGAAGAAATGCTCGAAGCCCAGATCGGCCGTGAAATTTCCCTCGGAGGCTGCGATGCCGCTGTCATACTCCGGGCCGTGGCAGGTCAGGACGAGCGGTTCCGGCTTGTGCGCCCACTTGAGGGTTTCGATGTCAAAGCTCCACAAGTCCCATTTCGCTGAGGCGATGTAGGCGCTGTCGAGATTGATGTGCTGTGCGCCCAGGGCCGCGACTTCCGCAGCGCCATAGCCCAGGTCTTTCAGGTCCCATTCGGCCAGGGGAATTTCGGTGGCATCCACGGGCTGCACGACCAGCTCTTTAAAGGTTTTCTCGGAGGCGGAAAGCGGCGCCGCCGTGAGAAACCTCGCGAACTGGGCAATCAAAGTTGTTTCAGAGAAGTCGCGCGTCCATACGCGCAGGTAGGATCGGTTAGCCATAAGGGTTCGAGTCTATGATTATACGTGGGAGGCTGGCGCGAGGCGAATCGAGCAAAGAATTACAAGTCCCGAGCATTGTCGCCGCATCAGAGGCACACGCCGACTGCCTGGCCAGAGCGACACGGCCAAATGCTCTACTGAATCTGCTGGCCCTTCGACAATCCCTGGTTGATGTCTTTTAAGGTCTGGAATCCGTCTTTGACGACGGTTGTTTTGATGTTTTCTTTCGTCACGAGGACGGGCTTCAGCAGAATGGCGGGCACATCGTTCTTACCGTTATTTACCGTCGCATCCGCGCCCGACTTTTCGTCCTTTGCCAGATGAACTGCTTCCTCCGCGGCCCTCGCGGCTTCTTTGGCGATGGGCTTGTAGACGGTCATGCTCTGCGCGCCCTGAACGATGGAGATAATATTAGCCAAATCTGCATCCTGCCCGGAGACGAGCACTTTGCCCGTTAAATTATGTTCGCTAAGCGCCTGAATCGCGCCTTCGGCCATTCCGTCGTTGGAACTGAGAACGGCGGCGATTTTCCCGTGGGCGGAGTCAATCGCAGAGAGCATTTGGAGGTAGGCATCGGAAGGCTGCCAGTCTCTTGTGTAGTCGTCGGCGATCACCTTGATGTCGCCGCGATCGATATAAGGGCGCAGGACTTTCATCTGCTCGTCATGCAGAACTTTGGCGCCTCCGTCGTTTGGAGAGCCTGCAATGAGGACGTAATTTCCTTTGGGCGCGCGTTTCACGAGAAATTCCGCTTGCATTCTGCCAATGGCGAGACGGTCAAAACTGATGTAGAGATCGACATCGCAGTCCTGGGCCAGACGATCGTAACTGATGACTTTTACATTGGCGGCTTTTGCGGCGTCCACCATGCGGGCGGCTTTTGCGGTGTCGTGAGGCAAGAGGACAAGCACTTTGATGCCGGCTTTGATCATGTCCTGTACTTGCTGGTACTGCAGTTCATCGTCGCCGTTGGCGTCGCTGGAGATTACCTCGACGCCTAACTGTTTGGCGCGGGCTTTGAAGGAGTCCAGGTCCGTCTGCCAGCGCTCGCCTTTGGTTGCTTCCAGGGAAAAACCGATTTCTGCTTTGCCGGCGTTTTGCGCATTGGTGTGTTGTCCGCTGAAGACGATAGCGAATAGGGCGGAGACGGCCGCTCGAGTTGTCAGGGATTTTGGCAAGAAACTATCCTCCCAAGTTAAGCCGACGTTAGCACGCGCATTGGCGGGCAACAAGAGCGTCGGGTCGCTGGTTGTGCCAACGCGCTAATAGGAATATCGGCAGTTTGGGCTTGCAACAGGAGGAATTTCGGGGACGCCGTGAAAAGGGGCAGGCTGAATTACTCGCCCCCCGACAGCCTATGGCGCATACAGGCAGCCATGCAAAATGTGCCTGCAATCTGCCCAAGCTACTTTGGCTGAGGAACGATGCGCAAATAGGGCTTGGGAGACTTCCATCCGCCGGGATACTTCTGTTTGGCTTCCTCATCCGATACTGCCGGGACGATGATCACATCCTCGCCCTGCTTCCAGTTTACGGGAGTGGCGACTTTATGGGCAGCAGTGAGCTGCATGGAATCGAGGACGCGCAAGACTTCATCGAAGTTGCGGCCGGTGCTCATCGGGTAGCTGAGCATCAGCTTGATCTTCTTGTCGGGGCCGACGATGAACACGGTGCGCACTGTGGCGTTGTTGGCCGCGGTGCGGCCTTCGGATGTGGTACCAGAGTCGGCGGGCAGCATGTCATAAAGTTTGGCGATTTTCAGTTCCGGGTCGCCGATCATCGGATAGTTCACGCCGTAGCCCTGTGTCTCCTTGATGTCCGCCGCCCACTTGCCGTGGCTGCTGACGGGGTCGACGCTGAGGCCGATCACTTTTGTGTTGCGCTTGGCGAAGTCCGGTTCCAGTTTGGCCATGTAGCCAAGTTCGGTGGTGCAGACGGGCGTAAAGTCTTTCGGGTGAGAAAACAAGATCGCCCAGCCGTTGCCAATCCATTCATGAAAGTTGATGGTGCCGAGGGTCGTCTCGGCTGTGAAATTGGGAGCTTCATCGTTGATGCGCAAAGACATGGTCATCTCCTGGTAAGAGTTCGCTCAGCGGCCGTATTGCCGCTGAAATCCGCTAAATGCTAGTTTCTTTGGATGCGGAAAATGGTGATTATTGTACATGGGCGGCGCGGCCCCGTCGAACTTAGGGGCTTGTGGACCCTCGTAGGGGGGATCGTGGACGATACTAAGTTATCCGGGAACGCCGAATCTAAATCCGCTGGTTCACTGCCCGCGGATCTGCACTTGAGCGAAGCCGAATCCTTTCAGCATGCTCGAAAGCGTATTCTGGGCGTTCTGTTCCGCAGTTTTCAGTACCCCATCCTGCAAGGCAGCGTCGTGCAATTGACGTTCGGCTTCGACGCGCACTTCGCTTTCCAGATTCGGATCGGGGGACGAGAAAAGGCCCGTGTCTCGCGAATAGACTCGCGTCTTGGCATTGTCAATGCGCGTGCTGAAAACTTCCGCTGCCGGAATCCGCAAAGAAATCGTCCGCCCATTCAGGGAAACATCTCCGGGTTGAATCTTCCCCAGATCAACGCCAGCGATCACCTCGCCATGCACGACCAGAAGCAAGCGATCTCCGATCAGAAATTTAGGCAGATAGGGATTATTGTGTTCACCTGAAATAATTTTGTCCATGGTGTAGACGACCGTCTCGAGCCGCTGGAGTTGTTGAATCTGGCGCACCACAGTCGGTTGGTTTACGTTGATTACCGTCGCGCCGCCACGAAATATTCCCATCAACCGTAGTAAGCCCACGCCAGTTGAAGCCCACACGGCAGTTCCGACCACCAGGAGGGCAAGCAACGCCCCCAGGAGTATTCCCATCAGCCAGGAACTCTTGCGTCGCTTGCGTTCGGGGACTTGCAGATCGGAATTCATCGGGATTGCCTTTGACGGTCTTGCCCTTCGAACAAGACACGATCTCCAGATGGCATTCGAGGCACCTCAGAATCGCGAAGGGAACTAGCTTCCGCCGCCGGCGGTTGTGGAGCGGCTCATGGACCCTGGCGGCTCGGAAATTGTCAGGCTTGCGGCGATTTGCTGCAATCTTTGTTGTAGCGTTTCACCTACGCCGGCGAAAACTTGCGCGCAGGTTTCGCGGAGTTTTTCTTCGGCGTTGGCGGCGATTTTCGCAGCGGCTTCGCGCGATTGATGGTCGAGGCTTGCGACCGTGGCGAGCAGCCACTGCGTCGAAACGTTTTCCAGCCGGTTGCGATGCACTTCCGAAGCTTGATTGCTCAATTGCGCGTAGATTTCACCCATCTGCGCGCGATGCTGTTCGACCGTGGTCTTCCAGGCGTCCAGCAGCGGGGACATACCGGACTGCACCTTTTCGCGCGCGTCCACGACGCCGGCTTCCACCGCGCCGCTCATGCGGTTGCGAAACTCGCGCAGGAACGTTTCCTGTTCGGCGGTAACTTTGTGCGCCAGCTCCGCTCGCGCTACATCGAGTTGCGTGCGGGTTTCGCCCAGGGAACGCTGGGCCTCTTCGCCAAAGCCATCGAGTTCCTGGCGTGCTTGGCGCTGAATTTCATCCGTGAACGCAGCGGTAGTCGTCTCGGCGGCTTCCGCAAAAAGGGCGCGGGCTTGATTGAAGGCGTCGCGCACGACCTCGTCCATCTGGGTCTGCGTGTGGCCGATGAAGCTGCGGCTCGAATGATCGAGTTCGCTCGCGAAAACGCTGGAAACCTCGCCGGCTTTCTCGCGGAACTGGGTTTCCGCCTGCTCCACGGTTTTTTCCGTGAGGCTCTGGATTTGCGTCTGGGCTTTTTTCTCGTACCATTCCGCGGATTTCATGAGGTCATCCACGGTCTGATGCTTCAGGTCGATGGCTTTCGCCTCGATCTCCGTGAGGTTGCGCGCGGCGACGGTTTGCGCCGCTTCCTGCAAAAGCTCATCCACGCCTCCAAGATTTTCCCGGAAGCGCGCCAGTGATTCTGCGAAAGCCTCGTCCGCTGAAGTGCGGATGCGGTCCTGCTGGAGCGTCATCGCGGCGTCGAGCAGAGAGCGCCCGCCCGCCAGCCGGTGGATGGCTTGTTCCGTTCGGGAGACGTGGGGTTCGACCATGGATTCGATTTGCTGGTCAAAACGCGATAGCGCCTGCTGGCAATACTCGTCGAAGGTCGTGCGAATTCGCCCATTGATTTCTTCAAGTTGCGTCTCCGAGCGCCGGTGCAATTCGTTGCGATGCAGGTTGAGCACGTCGTCAATCTGCGTTTCAAACGCTGCCAGTGCGCGTCCTTGCGTTGTTTCGATGCGCGCGGACAAGTGTTCCAATCGCTCGCTGGATTCGGCAGCGTAAGCCAGCGCGCCATCCAGATTCTTCGATCGTTCCTGCAGGGAATTGTGCAGGCCTGTCACACGCTGCTCGGCCTGTGTAGCAGCGGCGCTAACGGATTCGCGAGCAGCTGCGGCATGCCTGCCGGCTTCTTCTTGCACCTGTAACAACATGGAGCGCAACTGTTCGTTCAATCCGCCGACGCGCTGCTCGGCTTCGGCCGCTGTGCCGCCGATCGATTCCCGAATTGTGGCTGCTTGCCGCGCGGCTTCTTCTTGCGCTTGCGAAAGATTGCTGCGCACTTGCTCGTTCAGGCTGGCCACGCGCTGCTCGGCTTCTGAAGCGGCGGAATTTGCTGAATCGCGGATGGCCGCTCCATGGCGTTCCGCTTCCTCCACCGCCTGCGACACGATGGATCGCAACTGTTCGTTCACACCGGCCACGCGTTGCTCGACTTCGACAGCCGGAGCACTGAGCGACTCACGAAGAGCAGCGGCCTGCCTGGCAGCTTCTTCTTGCACTTGCGAGAAATGGCTGCGCACTTGTTCGTTCAGTGCGGCCGCACGCTGTTCGGCTTCCGCCGCCGCCGCGCTTAGCGATTCACGGGTTGCAGCAGCCTGACGGGCAAGTTCTTCTTGAACCTGCGACAGCAGGCTGTGGGCCTGCTCGTTGAGTCCCGTTGCGGCCTTTTCCTGCGCTTCACCCAGAGTGGTCTCGACAGTCGAACGCCAGCGCCCTTGGGCTGCTTCCGTCTCGCTGTTGAGTTGGCTTTGCCAGGAGTCATGCGCGATGGAAATAGCGGCCGAAACTTGCTGCTGAATCTCAACCACTGCCGCGCTCAACGCTTCGCGATGCGCTTGCGCGGCCACTTCCCGCTGCCGCGCCACTTCTTCGACCTCGCGCACCGCCTGCGCCGCGCGCTCGACGACGCTGCTCTGCGATTGCTCTGCCTGCGCGCGAAGCCGCGCGGCGGACTCTTCCGCTTGTTTACTGATCGCGGCGAGCGTTTCGACCGCCCTCGCGAGATGCTGCGCCTGTTCCGAGCGCTCCGCAGTGCCGCGATCCGAAATTTGCTGCGTCAAGTCGCGCGTAAGCTGCTCAAGCTGCGGCGCAATCCAGACGGGAAGGTCTCTCTGCAACGCTTCCGCCGCCGCGGAATTTGCCGCGCGGGAACTTAGCTCGGATTCTTCCTGAATTCTTTGGATGGCGGCGGTAATGTTTTCTGACAACTGCTCTTTGGCCACTGAGGTTCTTTGTTCCCACTCGTCCATTGAGACGCGCCGTTCGGCGGCGACTGCTTGCGAGGCGATTTCGCGCGATGCTGCCTGGATCTGCTGCTTCGCGTCTGCCATGAGGCGTGCCATGTGCCGCGCCAGTTGCAGCGACGCGTCCGTGGCGCTGGCCGGGGCAGGGAACACGCGCAAATTATCTTGCGGCGCCGGCGCAGCGGAAGGTTCCGGTTCCATTAAAGGCAGGTGAATTTCGGCGGGCTCCGCAGTTCTTGCCGGCAACTCGTGCGCGCCTTCATAAGCGCTTGAAGTACGGATTATTTCCTGCGGCGCAAACCAATCGGGCGGCGGGAAAGCAATCCCCCAGGTATTCCCCGGAGTTTCCAGCTCCAGCGCAATCTGGAAAAGCTGCCGCACGGTGCGCGGCCGCTGAATCCACGCCACACGCCCGCGAACGGACCGCGGCGGCTGCCCGGATTCCGGATGCGGTACTTCCAGCGTCACCCACATATTTTTCAAAACGTAGTGCTTCGACTGGTAGCGGCAGCCGTGGCAATTAATGATGAGCGTCGAAGTGCGCTCCGTGAACGGACGCCCCAGCGCGTCCACGCCGGTCACCGCCAGCGGCACGGCCTGCATGATCCGCGTGCTCCGGCGCTTCCGCAATTCCTCGTTCTGATGCGCGACTGATTCCGACATCATTTCCGCTGTTTCGTCGGCAAGATTGCCGCCCTGTTCATCCATGGACACCGTCGCTGCTCCTAAAATCTGTCCGGGGGCCCAGTGTGCTTACGACTGCTTGGTCGGTGCGTTCTCCGAGGTCGACGTGCTAGCAGAGGTCGAAGTTCGATGCGTTCCAGTGACGAACTCCCAGGCTTCCTTCGCGACCCAGATTGGTCCTACCAGCAAATAAATCGGTCCTTGAAAGAACGCCGGATGATTCCCCTCGATTTTGTGTCCCAGCAGGAGAAACACCCAGCCGCCGACAAAGAAACTCGCGCCCCAAATCCACCTCATAAGAACAAGCAAGATAAGGCCCACAAAAATCATGGGGATGCCGATTCCGTGAAGCAGTTTGTTCCATCCAGATGAGTGCTCGTGATCGTACTGCGACATATAGTGCGCCAGATTCGGCAAAGCGCACCTCCTTGCGGTGGGGACCACTCCGCGGGAATGAAACTCTATACCCAAAATGGTCTGCGCGCTAGTGGCAGCTATACGTACTAGCCCGCGGCATTAGAATTCATTTAAGGAGCCGGTTCAGGGGTGTTTTGCTGATGAGGGCGATCTAATAATGAACGTTTGCTTTTCGAGTCTGAGCTATTTCCTCACAACTCGGCTCCGGTTCCTTCTACAATTCCCTGCGGCCTTCCATCGCCTTTAGCATGGTAACCTCATCGGCATATTCCAAATCTGCCCCAACGGGAATCCCCACGCCGATTCGCGTGACGCGCACGCCGAGCGGCTTCAGCAACTTCGACAGATACACCGCCGTGGCCTCACCTTCGGCGGTCGGATTCGTGGCGATGATTATCTCTTCAACTGTCCCGCCTTTGAGCCGCTCAATCAGCGACTTAATCCGCAACTGCTCCGGACCGCGCCCAGATAGCGGCGAAAGCGAGCCTCCCAGCACGTGGTACATCCCGGTGTACGTCCGCGTCTTCTCCACGGCCATGATGTTATGCGCTTCTTCGACCACGCAGATCGTCTTTTTGTCGCGGTGCGCGCCGGTGCAGTAGAGACAAGGATCGTTGTCCGTAATATTGCTGCAGACTGAGCATTCGCGGACCTTCTCCTTCGCGTCGCGAATGGCTTCCGCAAGGGCCAGCGCATCTTCCGGCGCTATCCGAAGCAAATGAAACGCCAGCCTCTGCGCGGTTTTCTGTCCAATACCCGGAAGGTGTTTCAGTTCATCGATGAGTCGTTCGACAGGAGCTGCAAAATCAGGCATGCAAGATGTGTAGCACAGCCGCGCATCCCGGCGCAAACGGCCCGAAACGCCGGCTTTGAGCTGCCTTCCATAACTGCAATAAAATGAACTACTTACGGAGCGCCCGGTTACTACCTCTAGGTCGGCGCGGAACAAAATGCAAGATTCCACCCTGCACACGTTCTAACATCAGAACTAATCGAGCGGTAGCTCCAAGGACACCCCATGCTGCCCCTGATCTACCTGATGGTGGTTCTATTCGCCGGTTTGGTGATTGTCACCCCTCTTCTCACCATTTTTCTTTTGGTGCGCGAAGCCAGGATTCGCCGGCAAATCAACGAACTCTCCGCTGAAAACGAAAAACGCTTCACGAAATTGCAGCGCGCCATCGGCGAATTGCAGAGTAAGCTCGCCGCAACCGCGCAGCCAGCTGCAACTGCTCAACCAGGTGCGCCGCAGCCTGCCGCGCCATCCACGCAAACTGCGCCACCGGCGGAGAAGCCGGTTGTAGCTCCGCCCGCCCATCAGGTTCCTGTTCCGCTTCCCTATCCCGTTGTGCCGACGCCCGTTCCGCCAAGCAGAGAGTGGCCGGCAGTGCCTCCCCGCATCGAAACGCAACCGCCGCGCGTCGAGGCGCAACCGCCGCGCGTCGAGGCGCAACCGCCGCGCGTCGAGGCGCAACCGCCCGTCAAACAGCCAACTCAGCCATCCATTCCCGTCGCAGAGAAAAAACCGTCTCTCGAGCCAGCACAGCACCCGCCTGCTCTGCCGCCAACTGCTCCGCAACCAGCTGCCTCGCTGGCCGCAGCGCTGCCCGTTTCCGCGCCTCCGCCGATTTCTCCGCTGCGTACTCCCGCGCCGCAACTAACTCTTCCGCAGCGCAAGAAGACCGTCGCCTCTTTCGAAGAAACGCTGGGCACCAGTTGGTTCGCCATTCTCGGCGTGATCATGACCGTGATCGGCGTCGCGCTCCTCGGCAAACTCGCGCTCCAGCATCTCGAAGCCGGCGGCAAAGCCTTCCTGATGTATGTCGTTTCTATCGCGATTCTCGCCGGTGGAATTTTTCTGGAGAAACGCGAGCGCTACCAGCGCTACGGCCGCATCGCCATTGGCGGCGGCTGGGCGCTGCTTTTCTTCAGCACTTTTGGTATTCACTACGTCCCCGCGATGCATGTCCTCGACTCCGGCGTTTTCGACTCTATTCTCATGCTGGTCGTCGCGATTGCCATGGGCGCGCACACGCTCCGTTACAAATCGCAGCTCGTCACCGGCCTCGCTTTCCTGCTCGGATATTTCACCGTCGCCCTCAGCCAGGACACCGTTTACAGCCTGAGCGCCGGCGTAATGCTGGCCATCGGGCTGGTCATCATCGTCCGCAAAATGGCGTGGTACCAGCTCGAAGTCTTCGGCATTCTCTCCAGCTATCTGAATCATCTTTATTGGCTCTACGGAATCCTCGGCATCCAGGGCGCTCACGGCCGAGACTTTCCGCAATACCAAGCCAGCCTCGCGTTGCTGTTCTTTTATTGGCTGACGTTCCGCGTTTCCTACATCGCGCGCGATATCCAAACCGACTTCGAAGAGCACATCTCCACCGTCTCCGCGATCCTCAACACGCTGCTTCTGCTCGGCACGCTAAAATTTCAATCCGTCAACCCGGATCTCGCCTACATCGCCTTGCTGGTCGTAGGCGCGCTTGAATTTACGTTTGGCCAACTTCCTATCACGAAGCATCGCCGCCGCGCATTCGTCCTTCTCAGCATCATGGGCGCGGCTCTCATGCTCGCCGCAGTGCCTTCGCATTATTCCGGCAACAATGTCGCTATTCTCTGGCTTGCTGGTGCGGAAATTTTTCTCGCCGCGGGGATTATCTTTAAAGAAGCCGTCTTCCTGCGTCTCGGCTTGTTCACTGGACTTCTCGTCGGCATTGACCTGTTCGGCTTCAACTTCTTTCCGCTTGCCGAACTGCGTGCCAAATCTGAAGACCTGGTTCTCGCCAGCGGCGTTCTCTTCGCTCTCTGCGCCGCCGTTTTTTATTTAAATGCTCTTCAAGTTGCCACGCGCTGGAAAGATTCCTTCCAGGGTTCTCTCGACCGCCGTCTTGCCGTGATCCATTCGTATCTCGGCGCCTTCAGCGCCGCCACCGCCGCTTGGGCACTCTTTGCATTCGATTGGACCGCTGTCGCTTTCGCCGCCATCATGCTTGGCCTGGCCGCCGCCAACCGTAAGATCGAGTCGCGCCACCTCCAGATTCAGTGCGCTCTGCTCGGTATGCTAACGCTGTACCGCGCGTTCGTTTTCAATCTGCACATGGAAAGCCCCGCACACCTGCACATCACAACGCGCCTCATCACTCTTCCGCTTCTCGCCGCGATTTTCTACGCCACCGCCTGGCTCGCCGCCCTCAGCGACGATCAGGAACAGCGCATTTTCCGCGCGCTCTTCTCCTTTGCCGGCGCGGGCATGGTCGCTTTTCTCATCTGGACCGAATCACCCGCAATCTGGATGGCCCCGCTCTTCCTCGCCGCCGGGATTATCCTTGCTCTCGCGGCGCGCCGGCTGAATCTCGTTCATCTCACGCTTCAGGAACATCTCTTCGCGCTCGCCGCCGTCCTGCGCGCGTTTGATTACAACCTGAACGTCACCGGCCACTACGGCCCGTTCAGCATTCGACTCCTCACCATCTCGCTCATCGCTGCCGGCCTCTACGCCATCTCGCGCTGGTCGACCTTGTACGACGCTTCGCACCGCCTGATCGCCGCGTATCTGCACACCACCGCCGCCACAACCCTGCTGGCGATTTTGATGTGGCGCGAAGCCACCACCGGCTGGCTCGCCGCCTTCTGGGCACTCTTCGCCATCGCGCTCGCCGCCGTCGATCGCCGCTTCGAACTCGACGATTTGCGTTGGCAGGCCCACGCGCTCGCCGCCATCACCATGCTTCGCTGCCTCGGCGTCAACTTGTACACCCACGAACTCTGGCACGACCTCAGCGTGCGTCTCCTCTCGCTCTCGATTGTCACGGTAGTTTTCTACGCAATGGCGCAGTTCATTCGCATGCCGGAAGAGTGGCGCGACCGCGACTTCCACCACATCTATTCGTGGGCCGCGTCGCTCCTGGGCTCTTTGCTTCTCTGGTACGAGCTTGACCCGCTCGGCAGAGCCGTCGGCTGGGCCGTGTTCGGTTTTGTCCTCTTCGAATACGGTTTCCTGCGCAAAATTGCCCAATTTCGTTATCAGGCCTACGCCGCCTTCGCGGCAGCTTTTGTCCGCATCTTCTTTGCAAACCTCAGCGCGGACCCGCGCGGCGATCTTTTTGGTCCCCGCACGTACACGGTCTTCCCACTGGTCCTGATTTTCTTTTTCGCGTACGCGCAGCTTTCCCAGAAAGAAGATGGCCCCGCCCCCGAGACGCGCTTCCGTTCCGATGTGCTCGTCGCCTATCTCGGCACAGCCACGCTCATGGCTCTATTCTATTTTCAATTTGACGATGACTGGGTGGTGGTCGCGTACTCCGCTGTTGCGCTCGCTCTCTTCGCGGCAGCCTGGTTCCTCAAGCGCGAAATCTTTCTGCACCAGGGAATTCTCGTCACGCTCACCACGTTCGCGCGCGGCATGGCCCACAATCTTTTCGGCTCCAGTTATTTCACGAGCAAAGACTGGAGCGGCAACTACCTCGTCGTGAGCATCGCGGTAGCTATTCTGCTCGCAACGTTGTTTTTCGCCTTTCCGCTGCGCGAAGAATTCAAACCCTCCACCGGCGCCTTCCGCCGCAGCAACTTCACCTCTTTTTTCATGGGCCGCCCCGAACTGTTGCAATTTTTCGTTCCCGTCATTCTGGTGACGGTAATGCTCGCGCTCAAAGCGCAGGAAGCCATGATCACCGTTTCCTGGGGCATCGAAGGCGTGATGATCGTCCTCCTCGCGCTGGTCATCAAGGAGCGCATCTTTCTCCGCACCGGATTTGGCCTGCTCCTGCTGAGTTTCGGCAAAGTCTGCGTCATTGACTTCTG
>Ga0209773_10000002_pt1 | contig 100608 bp, 92 predicted proteins | sample BogFormECP14_OM1_FD_188244 | JGI IMG/M metagenome (GOLD analysis project Ga0209773, IMG submission 188244) | Bog forest soil microbial communities from Calvert Island, British Columbia, Canada - ECP14_OM1 (SPAdes) (version 2) | ecosystem: Environmental > Aquatic > Freshwater > Wetlands > Bog ... | reverse complement strand
GACGCTCGGATTGGAGTCGCTGGCAAAGCTCAAAGGCGAGCCGCCGGAAAAATTCAGCGGCAACAATGACGAGACGTTCGACAAGTTTGACAGCAAGCGCTGGGAAGATACCGTGCGGCAGCTCGACGAAGTCCTGACCGAGCTGGAAAAATGGGTTCAAACAGCCGATGAGGAAAAATTGAAGCAGGAAGCGTCACGGTTCACGCACATCAGCACGCACAACGCCTATCACATTGCCCAGATCATCTACGTCCGCAAAGAGCAAGGCTCCTGGGATCCAAAGAACGGCGTGAAGTAAGCGTCGCATTGTCCAGGGCGTGACGGATTCCGCATAGAGTTGCAGGTGTGTTTTGCCGGTGCTACGCGCGCAGTATATAGTTGAACAGGAACGCGCGCAGCTCTCAGTGCGCAGCAACCGGCGCGAGATTCTCTTGGCAGCCGGCAGGCACAGCAAAGGCAACCCGGACGGATGGCCGCAGACGTCAGCAAGCATTTGGATCGCGCAAAGCGTTTCCTCGAGAAGAACCGCGTCGAGGATGCGATTGAGGCGTATTTGGCGGTGCTGGATGAGGCGCCGCAGCACCAGGAAGCGACACAGGCGCTTGGCGACCTTTACGCGCGGATGGAGCAGCCGGACCGCGCCGCGGTTTACTACGGACTTCTGTTCGATTTGTTGATTGAACCGCGCGACGAAACCAAGGCGCTGGCCATCTACAATCGCTTCCTGCGAACCAGTTCGACCGCGCAACCGCCGGAACGCATCGCGCGCTACGCATTTTTGCAGCAGAAGCAAAATCATCCTGAAGAAGCAATCGACCAGTACACCAAGGCGGCGGAGCTTTTTACTGGCGCAGCCCGGCTGGAGGACGCGCTCTTTTGCTGGGAGCGCATCGCGCAGCTCGATCCGGAAAATCTTGCGCGGCAGCTTCGACTGGCCGAAGCGGCAGAGCAAATTGGAAAAAATGCGCTGGCGGCGCGCACGTTTCTGCGGGCGGGGCAACTGGCTTCGGCGGGAGGCTCCGCGGGCGAAGCGCTGAAACTGCTCGGCCGGGCGTACAAGCTTGCGCCGCAGGAGCGAAGCGTTGCGCTGCTTTACGCGCAGGCCAAACTCCGCAGCGACGGAGCGGCCGAGGCCGCCACGCTGCTGGAGCCGTTTGCCGCGACAGAGAGCGACACCGTTTTTCTGGAGACCTACGGCGATGCCCTGATTCGCGCGGGAAATCTCGACCGGGCCCGCGAAGTCCTGGAAAGGCTTTTGCGCGAGAAAAACGCGGGCGCGGAAAGATTATTCGAGCTGGCCGACGCGTATGCGGCTTCCGCGCAGACCACAAAGGGCGTGGAGGTTCTGCAAACGCTCAAACGCCGGATGTTCGCGGACAAGCGGCAGAACGACTTCGCCACGCAGCTGGACGCGGTGGCCTCGAAGCATCCGCACTCGCAGGGGATGATGGAGTTGTGGGCGTCGGTCTACAACGAACTGAACCGCGAATCGCAATACTTCGAAATCCTCGTAAAACTTTTTGACGTGTACTTTAACGCTGGCGACTACCGGAAAGCGTGCGATTCGCTCGAACGGCTCGTGGATATCGATGCGTACGATTACCGAAACCAGGAGCGGATCGAGAAACTGCGCGCGCACGTTGACGAGAATTTTTTGAAGAGGGTCGGGAGCAGGCTGGCCAAGTCTGCGACAACGGCGCCGCCCCCGCCGCCGTCACAGACGGGCGCGGGCACGACAGTTTCACAAGCTTCGCCCAACTCCGAGGAAGCGCGCAACGCGCAGGCCCTCGAAGACCTTATCGTGCAAACCGAGATTTTTCTGCAATATTCCTTGCAGACCAAGGCGCTCGAACGGCTGCAAAAAATTGCCTCGATGTTTCCCGGGGAAGAAGAGCGAAACGCGCGATTGCAGAATCTCTACCAGATGGCGAATTGGTGGCCTCCGGGCGCGGCCAAAGCGAAACCGGAACCCGCGCCTGCTGCGCCAGTCGTGCCGGCGGCGCCGGTCGTGGAGGCACAACCGATTACCCAGACGACTCGCACAGGTGTCTACAGCGCGGAGACGCTGCGCGACCTCTCGAAGATTTCAGAAATTAATCAGAAGATTTTCCGGCAACAGACGCCGCGGGCAATGCTGAATACGGCGGTGAGTGAAGTGGGATCGCACCTGCGGGCGGCGCGGTGCATCGCCGTAGTTGGGGCGCTTGGGCGGCCGCCAGAGATGTCGGCGGAATTTAGCGTGCCGGGAGCCAAGCCTGCTCCGGGCGCGCAAGTTGTGCTGTTGCTCGCGCAGCTGGAAAAAGCGGAGCCGGATGAGCTGGGTGGCCTGGTTGTGGACGCCACAGAGGGATCGATTCTTCACGAAATGGGGCTCGCGACGGCGCTTGGCGTGATGATTACCGATAAAGAGACGCAGTCGCCGGCGGGGATGCTGATTGTAGGGCACGCAGAGCCGCACAAGTGGAAACCGAACGAGGCTTACTTTTTGCAGGCGATCGGCGATCAGATGCTGATGAGCGTGAGCCATACGCGGCTGCGGTCGCTGGTGCGGCGCATGGGCGTTTCCGATGAACGCACTGGATTACTGAGCCGCAGTTCGTACCAGAGTTGCCTGTTGACGGAAGCGGACCGGGCGCGTTCGCAGGGGACGCCGCTGGCGCTGGCGATTTTGCAGATCGATCGCGGCGCGGAAATTTTGCGGCAGCAGGGAGAGTCTCCGCTGGAGCGGTTTTTGGAGCAGTTGGCGCGGTCCTTGCAGCCCATCGTGCGGCAGAACGATGTGGCGGTGAAATATACGTCGTGGTCGCTGGCGTTTATTTTGCCGGATACGACTTTGGCTGGGGCGCAGAACCTGGCCGATAAGTTGCGGCGAGCGGCTTCGGGCTTGCGGCCGCCGTGGGATACGACTTCCATCACACTGAGCGCGGGAATTGTGGAAGCGGTGGCGAAGCACGAATTCGACAGCGAAGATATTGTGACGGATTTGATCAATCGAGCGGAGTTCAGCGTGGAAGAAGCAAGAAAAAAGGGCGGGGACACCGTGGTGACACTGGACACGCCGAAAGTCTAGCCAAGCAATTGAGCAATTGGCGCTGGTCAACAGTTTACTGGAGTGGTTCCGCTGAAGGCCACTCGACAGGGAACAACTTCCCAGCACTGGTAGCGTCCAGTTTTGCGCCGACAAGAGCGGCGGCGCGGGCGAGTAAGGGGTCGCGTCCCGTCGCGAGGTCGTCCGCAGTGGGGAGGAGCATCTCATCAGGAGCAATGCCCACGTGTTCGAGGCTCTTTCCATCACCCATAATCAGGTCCCCGACGGTAACTTGAACACCGTAGTCGAAGCCGTTTCCCATCCCGACTGATAACGGAAAGAATCGAGCGGCCATAACACTGCCAGCGCTGCGATCTCCGATGACAACTCCTCGTTTTTCGATTTGCACGACGCGCGCAAGAATTTCTGAGGCTGAAGCGGAACGGCCGTCGACCAGGACAACAAGCTGACCCGGAAAGGCGGATCGTCCCCGGGAGCCGATACACAACCGGTAGGTTCGAGCTGCTGAACATATGACGAAGTATACGCTCAATTTGTGGCGCTCCGCGCTCTACACGCTTAGGAACTTTGCTGAAAATGGTAAACTGAGCCCTGGCAGTTTTTCGAAAGTGAGGATGCATGTTTCCAACGGACGTGGTGATTTTGGCGGGGGCGCGGACGCCGATGGCGCGGTATACCGGGGCGTTTTCGGAGGTGAGCGCGATTGATTTGGCGGCGCACGCTTCGAAAGAGGCGATACGGCGGTCGGGCGTGGACCCGGGGGAGTTTGATCACGCGATCTTTGGGAACGTGATGCAGACGAGCGCGGATGCGCTTTATGGCGCGCGGCACGTGGGGTTGAAGGCGGGATTGAAGGTGGAGACGCCGGCGGTGACGGTCAACCGATTGTGCGGGTCGGGGATTGAGGCGGTGTCGCAGGCGGCGCAGCGGTTGCTGCTGGGCGAAGCGACGATGGTGCTGGCGGGCGGGATGGAAAATATGACGCAGGCGCCGTTTGTGGTGCGCGGCGCGCGGACGGGATTGAAGCTGGGCGGCGGAGCGCTGGAAGATTCGCTGTTTGTGGGATTGACGGACAGTTATTGCGGATTGCCGATGGCGATGACGGCGGAAAAATTGGCGGAGCAGCATGGGATTACGCGGAAGGACGCGGATGCGTACGCATTGCGCAGCCAGCAAGCGGCGGATGCCGCGTATAAGGCTTGCCGGATTCGCGAGGAGTTGGTGCCGGTGGAAGTGAGGCAGGGGAAGAAGACGATTGTTTTTAGCGAGGACGATCACCGGCGGCCGGAAACGACGATGGAGACTTTGGAGAAATTGCCGCCATCGTTTAAGAAGGATGGGATTGTGACGGCCGGGAATGCCAGCGGGATTGTGGATGGCGCGGCCGCGGTGGTGGTGACGCGCGAGTCGACGGCGAAAGAGCGCGGGCTGAAGCCGATCGGGAGGATTGTGGCGTGGGCTACGGCGGGAGTGGATCCGAGCATTATGGGGATTGGGCCGGTGCCGTCTTCGCAGAAGGCATTGAAGCTGGCGGGGCTGACTTTGGAGCAGATGGACCGCGTGGAAGTGAATGAGGCATTCGCGGCGCAGTATTTGGCGGTAGAGAAGGCGTTGGGGTTGCATCGGGACAAGACGAATGTGAATGGCGGGGCGATTGCGCTGGGGCATCCGTTGGGCGCTAGCGGGACGCGGCTTTTGATTACGATTTTGAATGAACTGCGGCGGAATAATTTGCGGTACGGGTTGACGACGGCTTGCATTGGGGGCGGGCAGGGGATTGCGATGATTGTGGAGAGCTTACATTGAAGATCGCGCCCGCGAAGACCACTTTACCGTTCGCGATTCAAAACAACTGGGTTTCCAGAGTTGCGATGAATTGAATTCCTGGAACAAACTTACCAAGAAGGCGCTTATCGTTGGTCAGAAACAAGTCTACTTTTGCCTGAGCGGCGCAAGCCAAATGAATTGCGTCTGCGGGCGCGACTCCCTGCGTTCCCCTGATTCTGGCGTAATGCTCCGAGGCTTCGAGATTGAATGGAACCACCTCGGCAATCACCCTTTGTAGAAGCCGCCGCGACTCGTCCGCCACCCGTATGGCACCCGCGCGGTAGGCGCCGGCGAGCACTTCGCCAAAAGTGAAAGCACTGGTGATCAGTTCGTCGCCACGCTCTTTCATCTTTGCGTGGACCGCTCCGGTGCGTTTGGCGAACTGTGGGTTGTCTTCGAGCCAGTAGACGAAGAGCATGGAATCCCAGTAGATCCGGCTCACGAGTTTTCCTTGTCGGCATCAGCGTAAAAGCCCTCTCGCTCGCCGCGGAGATAGGCTTCGCCACCGCCTAGCTCCGCATAGACGTGCCTAAGCGATCCCCGCAGTTCGGTCCAAGCATCCGTGCTTGGCGCGGTCGAATCCGTTGGATCAACGAACTCGTAGGTATACGTCACAGTCGTACTCTGACCCGAACTTGGTCCGGTGCGCTCCGTTATCCGCAAGCTATTTTGCTCCAGGAATGCACGGCTCTTGAGAGCGCTGCAGACGGCCGGCACGCGCCCCAGCAGCTTGAGTTCGCGAACTACGTCACCAGCGCGAATTGAGAACTTCTCGAGCTGTCGCTTGCGTGCAGGCACTACGTATTTCTCGCGGCCATAGGCGCGGATGTTGTCAGCCGTTTTGGCCATAGCATCTTCTTTCTATATTTAGCATTGCCATGCATTGCTAAAGCTAGCATCTAGGGTCCGGCCTTGTCAACTTTCGCTGGCGGGGCTTGGGGCACACATCAAAGAGGATTCTGGTAAACTCTCGGGGCCCGCGAAGGGGTTCGACCGCGCTATCTACGAGGAAAATCAATCATGGCAATTCAAAAGGTCGGCGTGGTTGGGTGTGGGTTGATGGGGTCGGGGATCGCGCAGGTTTGCGCGGCGGCGGGATTTACGACGGTGGTGCGGGAAGTGAGCCCTGCGATTGTCGAGAAGGGGCTTGCGGGGATTGAGAAAAATTTGGCGCGGCTTGTCGAGAAAGGGACGATTAACGCGGCGGCGCTGGGCGAAATTCGCGGACGTTTGAGCGGAACGACGGCGCTGGATGATTTGAAGGATTGCGATTTGATTGTCGAGGCGATCATCGAGCAGTTGCCGGCGAAACGCGAGCTTTTCTCCGCTTTGGATAGGGAGTGCCCGGCTTCCACCATTTTTGCGAGCAATACCTCTTCGCTGACGATCACGGAAATAGCCACGGCTACCAAACGGCCGCAGCGTTTTGTGGGCTTGCACTTTTTTAACCCCGTGCCGGTGATGAAATTGGTGGAAGTGGTACGGACGATTGCGACGGACGCGGATGTGTATGAGGAGATGGTGGCGTTTGGCGCGAAGCTCGGGAAGACGGCGGTGCGGGCTCACGATTCGACGGGATTCATTGTGAACCGGCTGCTGGTGCCGTATTTGCTGGATGCGATTCGGGCGCTGGAAGAAGGCGTTGGCTCGATCGAGGACATTGATAATTCGATGAAGCTTGGATGCGGGCATCCGATGGGGCCGCTGACTTTGTTGGATTTCGTGGGATTGGATACGACGTATTACATTTCGCAGATCATGTTTGAGGAGTTTCATGAGCGGAGATTTGCTTCGCCGCCGCTTTTGAAGCGGATGGTTTTGGCGGGATGGAATGGGCGGAAGGCTGGTCGGGGATTTTACGATTACTCCGACCCGAAGAATCCGAAAGCGAATCGGCTGTAAAGTTCGAATTGTTCGAGCCGATGTTGACGCGGGATGTCGAGGCGAGAGGAGGATACTCATGCGGACCTTCATGGTAGTCGCGGCAATTTTGATGGTTATGGCGTGGGTTTCGGTAAACCCTGCCGGCGACAGGAAGATGCGTGGCTTTGCGCTTCAGCTGGTCCCATCCCAGAACGCAATCCAGCCTGGCGTGGCAACCTGGAAAGTGGGCGCTGCCGCTTTCGTCCTGGTTATGATGATTAACAATTCGAACCGGACAGTTCATTATTCGTTGACGAATCCTGGATTCGACTGGGAGATGGATGTTCGCGATGGCGCCGGCAATCCGGTGCCAGAGAGCCAAGCCCTCCGTAAGATGAAACAAGATGCGCAGAAAGTCTTAATATCCGGTCGAAATATTCTCGGCACCCTGAAACCGCATGAAACTGCGCAAGACACAGTCGAGGTCAGTTGCTTTTATGATTTGAGCAGGCCCGGCAAATACTCCATCCAGGTGCAACGCGTGTTTTCTGATGTGGGTAAGGAGTTTGTTCAGTCGAATCGCCTTGAAAGGACCATCGAGCCTTAGGAAGCCCATGAACTTCTCAAACATTCTCTTTGAAAAGAAAAACTCCATTGCCTTCATCACGGTAAACCGGCCGGCGGTGTTGAACGCGTTAAACCGCAAAACGATGGAAGAATTGCAGCAGGCGTTCCTGGATGCGCGGGATGATGCTTCGGTGCGAGTTCTGATTCTGACGGGCGCGGGCGAAAAAGCGTTCGTGGCTGGAGCGGATATTGGGGAGCTTTCGCAGCAGACGCCTGTGAATGGCAAGGAGTTTTCGTTATTTGGGCAGGGCGTGATTCATCTTTTGGAGACTATGGGTAAGCCCTCGATTTGCGCGATCAATGGATTTGCGCTTGGCGGTGGATGCGAGATTGCGTTGGCGTGCTCGATTCGAATCGCGAGCAAGACCGCGAAGCTTGGGCAGCCTGAGGTGAAGCTGGGAATTCTTCCGGGATATGGCGGAACGCAGCGGTTGGCGCGGCTTTGCGGGAAGGGTGTGGCGCACGAACTTTGTCTCGCGGGAGAGATGATTACTGCGGAAGAGGCGATGCGGATTGGGCTTGTGAATCATATTTATGAGCCGGCGGAGCTCTTGCCGGCGGCAGAGGCGTTGGCGAAGAAAATTATTGCGAATGCGCCGGTGGCGGTGAAGTACGCGATGGAAGCGATTGAGCGCGGGGTGGAGATGCCGCAAGAGGAAGGATTGTTCCTGGAGGCGACACTTTTTGGTTTGGCTTGCGCTACGGAGGATATGCGCGAGGGGACTAAGGCGTTTTTGGAGAAGAGGAAGGCGGAGTTCGTAGGGAAGTAAGGAAACAGAAAGAAAGAGAAAAGATAACGCAGAGGCGCAGAGTTATCAGAGGTTCGCAGAGAAGAGGAGTGGATGCAGACTGGGAAGATTGAGGGCGGGTTGAGTGGGGCGGGATTGCGGTTTGGGATTGTTGTGAGCCGATTTAATAGCTTTATTACGGAGAGGCTTTTGGCGGCGGCGGTGGATGCGCTGGAACGGGCTGGAGCTGCTAGTACGGACGTAGATGTTGTGCGCGTGCCGGGTTCGTTTGAGTTGCCACTTGCTTCGAAGAAGTTGGCTGCGACGGGACGGTATGACGCGTTGATTGCGATTGGATGCGTGATTCGCGGCGAGACTTCTCACTATGATTACGTTTGCTCCGAGACGGCGCGTGGGTTGCAACTTGCGCAGATGGATTCCGGCGTGCCGATCATGTTTTGCGTGCTGACTTGCGACACTTTGGAGCAGGCGATTGACCGCGCTGGGCTGAAGGGCGGCAACAAGGGTTTTGAGGCTGGGCTAGCCGCGATTGAGATGGGGCAACTGTCGCACAAGCTGCGGGGCGCGCACACCAAGCCTGCTGCCAGCAGAAAGACGCGGCGCAAGTAACGTGTCTCTCCGCACAAAATCACGCGAGTTTGCAATGCAGATGCTGTTTCAATGGGACATGAGCGAGCAGGCGCCCCCCAAACTGGAAGCGAAATTCTGGCGCGCGGCGAAAGCAGCGGAGTCCACGCGGGAGTTCGCCAACCAATTGTTCGAAGGCGCGGTGAAAGACACGGCGGCGATTGACGAGCTTATCGTAAAGCAGGCGGAGAATTGGCGCCTGGAACGGCTGGCGGTGATTGATCGCGCGATTTTGCGATTGGCGATCTACGAATTACTGACGACGGATACGCCGCCAAAGGTGATCCTGAACGAAGCTGTGGATTTGGCTAAGAAATTCTCGTCGGAAGAGGCCGGGTCGTTCGTGAACGGCATTCTGGACGCGGTCCATAAATCATTGCAGAGCAAATAGGCAGGTTATTGCCGGCCCGCAACTCAGACCTCGATCGTTCCTTCAAATACTTTCACAGCGGCGCCGCTGACGCGGGGAACGAGTTTCTTGCCGCTTTGCGTGACTTCCACTTCGATGTGGCTGGGCCGGCCCATTTCTTCGCCTTGAAGAATGCAGAGCGTGTGGCCAGGCGCGAACTTGCCGTGTTTCACAAGGTACGCGCCGAGCGAGCCGGCGGCGGAGCCCGTCGCGGGATCTTCGTAGACTTCCCACGGGAGCATGCCGCGCGAGAACACTTTGCCGTTCGGGCCCTGGGTGAAGCAATAGGCCATCGTCGCGTTTTTGCCGAGCAGCTTGCGCAGCTCGAACATGTTCATGCCGATTTTGGCGAGCGCGGCGCGATTTCTGAGCGGCACCATAATATTGAAGATGCCAGTGGAGACGCACTCAGGTTCGAGATGTGGATCGAAATCCTTCAGCGCGAGGCCTAACGATTTGGCCAGCGCGGTTTTTTTGAACTTGATCGGACGGAAGGTTGCTTCCGTTTGCGTCATGGTGACGCGCTGCGGGCGGCCATCTTTGAAGCGAATCTCGACGGGGAGCACGCCGGCGCCGGTTTCCTGCATGATGTGCACGCCGCCTTCCTGCGCGGGGACGACGCCGAGCTCCGCGAGCAGAAACCACGTTCCGACGACGGGATGCCCGGCGAGTTTCAGCTCTTCGCGTGTGGTGAATATGCGGAGGCGAGCCAGGGCGCGCTCGTCAGTTGGCTTCTGCACGAACACCGTTTCCGCAAGGTTCATCTCGCGAGCGATGGCTTGCATCTGGTCGTTCGAAAGACTGTCGCCGTCTGTGAAGACCGCGAGCGGGTTGCCTTCGAAACGTGAATTGGTGAAAACGTCGAGTGTGTAGAAGCGATGTTCCATTGGGTTTCGAGTCGTGGCCGGAGCGCTTGGGCGAATCAGATGTGCTCGAGCTGGGCGACCGTCCTTTCGTTATGAATGTTGCCCGTGTTTAGAGTTGATTTCGGTTCGATGAGGAGAAGATGGACTTCGTCATCGGCGACGGGGCAGTGCTCGACCCCTCGCGGCACAATGATGAATTCGCCTTCGCGGACAGTCGTTTCGTGATCGCGAAATTTCATGCGAAGCGTGCCTTTGACGACAAGGAAAAGTTCATCTTCGTTGTCGTGATGATGCCAGACGAATTCACCTCTTAGCTTTACTGCTTTTATTTGAGTGTCGTTCAGCTCGCCCAGAACCTTTGGGCTCCAGTGGTCGGAGAAGCGGCTGAATTTTTCGATTAGATTGATGGTTTCCATGGGGACACCTAGAGATTGTGAACGATTTGGGTTACAGCACCAAGAACGCGTTTCGTGGACTCGGCACTTGAAGTCTCGGAATAGACGCGAAGGAGATTTTCCGTGCCGGAGGCGCGAACCAGCAACCAGCCAATGTCGCCGAGATAGACCTTGATGCCATCCATATCTTCGCGGCGCGCGATGGGCCAATCGAGGAGCTGAGTCAGCTTAGTGCTGGAAAAATGAGCGATCGCCTTTTGCTTCTGGTCCAGCGTGACGTCGAGATCGACGCGATCATAGTGGTATTCGCCAAATTCGGCATAGAGCCCGCGCAGCATATCGCCGAGCGATTTGCCGTGCCAGGCCATGAGCTCGGCAAGAAACAGCGCACAAACAGAGGCGTCGCGCTCAGGCAGATAGAGACTGGTGCCGATGCCGCCGCTTTCTTCGCCGCCGATCAAAATATTCTGCTCCAGCATCAGCTCGCAAATGTATTTGAAGCCGATGGGAACCTCGTGGAGCTTGCGGCCGAACTTGGCGGCGAGCTTGTCAATGAGCTTGGTAACGGAGAAAGTTTTGGCAATGTCGCCGGGCAAATTGCGCGTGCCCACAAGGTGCCAGACGAGCAGCGCGAAGATCTGATGCGGATTGACGAAAGTGCCGTCGCGGTCGACCGCGCCGATGCGGTCGCCGTCGCCGTCAGCGCACAGGCCGGCGTCATACTTGCCAGCGAGAACTGCTTTTTGCAGCGGCGCGATGTGCGGTGGGATGGGCTCTGGATGCACGCCGCCGAAGCGCGGATCGCGCCTGCCGCGAATTTCGCCGCAGTCGATTCCGTTGCGCGCGAAAAGCGCTGGAACCAGACCGGCGGCAGAGCCGTGCATGGGGCCAAAGATAAACCGGAGGCCGGCAGCGCGGAGCCGGCGCCAGTCAATGAGTTTTTCTATGGTGTCGAGATAGGCGGCGCGAGGCTCGAGCGATTGAATTAGTTCTTTGCGCGGAGGGAGTGGCGCCGCGGGGCTCGCTTGCACTCGGGCGAGTTCGATTTCGATTTGCGCGACGATGGATGGCAGAGCGCTGCTGCCGTAGCTCGCCTTGTACTTGATGCCGTTCCACTGATAGGGATTGTGGCTTGCGGTGACAAGAATGCCGCCCGCCGCGGCGCGCTGGCGCACGAGCAGCGAAATCGCGGGGGTAGGACAAGGCTTGTCCGCAAGCCACACGGGCGTTCCGGTCGACGCAATCACTTCGGCAACAGTGGCTGCCACGCTATCGGAAGCGAAGCGGTGGTCGTAACCGACCAGAACGCCCTTTCGGGCGTCCTCGCAGCGCACCACGTAGCGCGCAATGGCCTGGGCCACAATGCGCGCATTGGCAAACGTAAATTCTTCCGCGATAACGTCGCGCCAGCCATCCGTGCCAAATTTGATCGAGGTCATAAAAGGCTGAAGGAAGTATACGCGATGCGATATATCGGAAAAACAGCCGGATTGGCCTGTCTCGGCTGAATTACAGAAGGTCCTTGCGGCGCTGCTCTTCGAGCCATTTCACGATTTTGGCGACGTCCTGCGCGCGGTCGCGCGGACAGACGAGCATAGCATCTGGGGTCTCTACGATGACCAGATCGCGGACACCAATCAGTGCCGTGAATTTGCCGCCACTCGAAACCAGATTGCCGAAACCATCGATCGCATAGACCGGAGTGACAAAAATGTTGCCGTTCGGATCTGCGTCGCCAGCTTTGAGCAGAAGGTCGTAAACCGCGCCCCACGAGCCGATGTCGCTCCATCCCACTTCCGCGGGAATCACGAATACGTGCGGCGCACCTGTTTGCTTTGTGGCTGGCTCGAGGATGGCGTAGTCCACGGAAATATTTTCGAGCTTCGGATAAATGCGGCGGAGGCTTCGTTCGTAGTTGCGAGTGCGAATGGAATCAGCGAGCTTTTCGAGCGCGGCATGTGTTTTGGGAAGAAAAGTTTTCAAATTGTCCAGGAACGTGGAAACGCGCCAGAAAAACATCCCGGCATTCCAGTGATAGTTGCCCAACGCGATGTATTCCTTTGCCAGTTCCAGCGCGGGTTTCTCCGTGAAACGCTTCACCGCGAAAACAGGGAAGCTCCTGCCAACGAGTGCCTCGCCCATGCGTTCCACGTAACCAAAACCGGTGTCCGGACGAGTTGGAGGGATTCCCAACACGACCATGCGTCCGGGCTCGCGCGCTGCTTCCAGTGCCGCGCTGACAATTTTTCTGTATTCGTCAGCCTGCGCGATGTAGTGATCGGCGGGCAGGACGGCCATCAGCGCATCGCCGCCCGCGGCATCACGTACGTGCAGCGCCGCAAGCGCAATCGCCGCCGCCGTGTTTCGCCCAATCGGTTCGGTCAGGACGCGTTTGCGAGACGCAGCGGGTATTTGTTTCCGCAAAGCCACAGCCTGTTCCGCATTCGTCACCGTCCAGATGCGATCCGGTGGAATCAAGGGGCGCAACCGCGCGACGGTCTGCTCCAGCATCGTTTCCTTGCCAACAATGTTCAAAAGCTGCTTGGGAGTGCGCGTGCGGCTGCGCGGCCAGAAGCGAGTGCCACGGCCTCCAGCAAGGATGACGGCATGAGTCGTGAGTTTTTCGTCGGGCATTTGAGCAAAAGGAATTTAACACGGGGGACACAGAGTGCACGGTGATTTTTGGGAGTTCCACTTTCAGCCGAAGACGGATTGGGAGATTGCCGAGGATGAGATACCAGCCTCGTGGAGATGCTTGGTGAGCGCAGCGACATCGGGGACGTATGCGCGCAGGACACTGGTTGGTTCCAGCGGATGGAGCGCGGCGAGGTCCAGCGACGCGGGAAGAAGCCAGCACTCTCCGGTTTTGTAGCGTACCGCCCCGCCGGGCCAGCCGAGATTGCCACGTCCGGTGAGGATGACCAGCAACTGGAAGTGGGCGCGGTCGGCAGGGAATTCGTGGCGTTCTGAAATCTCGAGCCGCTCGGCGGCGAAATAGCGGCAAGCACAGAGCAGTTTTGCGGGCTCAGGAGAAGCCTTCAAAACGAGCGGAGGAACTTTGCCACCGTGCGCATAGCCGAAGTTGAGGACTTCGAGCGCTTTTTCGATGTGCAGGTCGCGTGGCTTGCCGTGAGCGTCGACGCGGCCGTAATCGTAGATACGATACGTGAGGTCGGAATATTCCTGAACCTCACAGAGAATCATTTTTGGGCCGATGGTGTGCGGCGTGCCCGCAGGAATGAAAAAGGTGTCGCCCAAATGGACGCGGTGCGCTTGAAGCACATCCTCAATGGTGTGCGCGGCCATGTTTTCCAGAAATTGTTCTTTCGTGACTCCGGGATGGAGCCCGGCCAGCAATTGGGCGCCTGGTTTGGCGGAGACCACGTGCCACATTTCGGTTTTGCCCCGGCCACCGGCGGCTTTTTCGTGAACCGAAGCGTATGCGTCGTCGGGATGGACTTGGATGGAGAGCTTGTCGGCCGGGAAAATGAATTTCACGAGAAGCGGAAATTCTTCGACAGACTTGAGTTTCGCACCGCGCCACTCCGCAGGCATTTCTCGCCACGCCGCACCCAGCGTTTTTCCAGCGAATGGACCCGTGGCGATTTTGCAATCCACTCCGGTGAGCCACGCTTCGCCGAGCGGCTCCGGTAGATTCGATTTTTCCGGGAAGAGTGGCGCCAACGTGCGCGAGCCCCAGATGCGGGGACTGAAAATTGGCTCAACGCGTGTCGGTTCGGGTTTCACTTTGCTCGCAGTGTTGATCGGTGCGATGGAATGGAGAAAAGCGGCAGCCGGGCTGCCGCACTCCCTAGCTAGGCTGCGGCTTCGACGCGGGTGAAGAAATGTTCGAGGCGGCGCAGACCTTCGTCGATGCGCTCGATGGAGGTCGCATACGAGAGGCGCAGATAGCCCGGTGCGCCGAAGGCATCGCCGCCGACCAGCGCGACGCGCGCGCGATCGAGCAACAGCTTCGCCAACTCCGACGAATCCTTGGCGATGGCGTGCCCGGTCGACCCATTTGCCAGATGCGCAGCGACATTCGGGAAAGCGTAGAACGCGCCGCCAGGCATTTCGCAAGTTACTCCGGGGATGGCGTTCAAGCCCACCACGATGCGCTTTCTGCGCTTGTCGTATTCCGCGAGCATCTGCGGTACGGAATCCATCGAGCCGGTCATGGCCTCGAGCGCCGCATATTGGGCGATCGAAGTAGGATTCGACGTCGATTGGCTCTGCAACTTGGTCAACGCCGAGATAAGCTCCGCGGGCGCCAGCGTGTAGCCGATGCGCCAGCCGGTCATCGCAAATGTTTTGGAGACCGAGCCGATGATAATGACGTTGTTCTTCGAATCCGGCGCGCTGGCGATGGAGAACGGCTTGTGCGGCGCGTACGTAAAATGCGAGTAGCACTCGTCGCCCATCAGCCAGACGTTGTGCTTTTTGCAGACCGCCAGGATGCGTTCGTACTCGTCGGGAGGAACGACACCGCCGGTCGGATTGCTCGGGGAATTTAGGATGAGCAGTTTCGTTTTCGGCGTGATCGCTTTTTCAATCGCAGCGGCCTTGATGCTGAAGCCATCTTCCACACGCGAATGCACGTAAATTGGTGTTCCGCCGGTATATTTCACGATGTCCGGAAAACTCACCCAATAGGGCGCGGGAATAATCACTTCGTCGCCCGCCTGCACCAGCACGCTCATCACGTTGAAGATGCCGTGCTTGCCGCCGACCGTGACGATGCATTCCTTCGCCGCGTAGTTCGAGCCGAGCTCGCGCTTGTGCCAGGCACAAATCGCTTCGCGCAGCGGCGTGATGCCGCCCGTCGGAGTGTACTTGGTTTTGTTTCCCTCGATGGCCGCAATGGCCGCCTTCTTGATATGGTCGGGAGTCGGAAAATCCGGCTCGCCCGGCCCGAAGTCGGCGATGTCCACGCCCTGAGATTTCAGACGTTCTGCTTCGCTGATGACCGCCGCCGTCGGCGAGATTTGTATTCGGTTGATTCTTTCCGTGAGTTGCACAGCTTTCTCCTAGTAGCACAGGCTTCAGCCTGTGCTCTTTCGCGCCGAGTTCAGCGCATGAAATCTCCTACAGAACCTTCGATCGCAGCCGCCGCTCCACTTCCGGCGGCACCAGATCCTTTAGCGACCCGCCCAGCTGAGCGATTTCCCGCACAAGTTTCGAGCTCAAGTAACTGTACGATTCGCCCGGGAGCATAAAGACCGTCTCCAGCCGCGGCTCCAGTTTCCGATTCATCAGCGCCATCTGCAACTCGAACTCGTAGTCGGAGATCGCGCGAATGCCGCGCAGGATTACACCCGCCCCGCGTTTTCTAGCAAAATCGACGAGCAGCCCGTGAAACAAGTCCACTTCCACCCCGGACCATTTCTTCGTCACTTCGCGCAGCATCTCGACGCGCTCCGGCACCGTAAAGAGCGGCTGTTTTTCGGCGTTGTTCAAGACGGCGACGATCACCAGGTCAAACATCTTTTCGCCGCGCTCAATCAAGTCGAGGTGGCCGTTTGTGACCGGGTCGAACGAGCCGGGATAGATGGCGATGGATGTTTTCATCTAAGTCTTGCCGTCACAGCATTTTACCCCAGGCGCCAGACTGCCCGGAAACTTTTCGCGGCGCCCCGGGTTTGAGAGCCTATCCAGCTTGACGGCACAATACAACCAATGAAAACCACGCGGCATTTGCCATTGCTCGCGCTGTGCTATTTAGCCGCGCACTTCTGCCTCGCCGGTTGCAGCACGGGAAGCGCCTCCCAGCCCCCACCCACGCCTCCTCCCAGCATACGAAGCTTCGCGGCTTCCGCTACTTCCATAATGGCTGGACAGACGGTGACGCTTGATTGGAGCGTCACCGGCGCAACTACGATTGAGTTGAGCGGCGTCTCCGCGGTCGGCGGCAATTCGGTCGTGGTGACCCCCGCGGAAACGATTACCTACACACTCACGGCCACCAACTCGAGTGGCTCGGTCAGCCAACCGCTGACCATCACCGTGGAGCAGGGAGCGGCGCTGGGTTCGGCGACAGTAGATGCAACAAAACCGGGTACGCAAATCCAGCCCAGCTTTCTTGGCTTCTCGCATGAATGGAGCGGGCCACCGGTCTTGATGGGCCAGCCGGGCAATACGAATCCCATTTATCGGCAGCTGGTGAAAAACCTGGCTGCCTACGCGGGGGGGCCGCTGCTAATTCGCATTGGTGGCAACAGCACCGATACAACCGGTGTGCCAACAACGGGCGTGGTCGCGCCAATGGCGCAGCTTTACACCGATCTCGGAGCGAAATTTACGTTGGGCGTCAATCTGGGCTCGGACGAGGTTGCGCTGGCCACGCAGCAAGCCCAATATTATGTCGCAAATATGTCGGCGGGTTCGCTCGAAGCGATCGAAATCGGCAACGAGCCCGATCTCTATCACGACAACGGCGACCGGCCCCCGACGTACACGTTCGCCGACTATTTTTCAGACTTCGCGACCTGGCGTGCTGCGATTCTGCCCTTGCTTCCGCAGGGCGTGAAACTGATGGGTCCGTCGTGGGCCAGCACAGGTTCGCTTTCCAATTTGCCTGCGTTCCTCAGCGAGGAAGAACAAAATCTCTCCATCGTGAGCCAGCATTATTACGCGGGAACGCAATGCAATGGCAATACAAATCCGCCCGACTATTTGCTCCAGGACTCCGCCGCGACCAAAGGCGCGACGGCTGTGGCCTCCAGCGTGACATTGACGCATCAAGCTGGGCTGCCGTTCCGCATGGGAGAAATGAATTCGATCTCCTGCGGCGGCGAAACCGGCGTCAGCGACATTTTTGCTTCGTCGCTGTGGTCAACGGATGTGATGTTTGAGTTCGCGAATGTGGGAGTGGATGGCGTGAACTTCCACAACGGAAACGGTGGCGGCTATGCGCTCTTTCAGTTCAACACCGCCATCATGGGCAACACAACAACCTATTCCATCGAATCAATTCGCCCCGAATACTACGGCCTGCTCTTTTTTCAGATGGCCACCGCAAACACGCCCAAGCTGTTGCCTGTCACTCTCGGCACGAAAGCCAATCTAAAGGTGTGGGCCACGATCGACGGCAACGGTGTAGTCCACGTCGTTCTGATCAACAAGGATGAGGCGGCGCAGGGCGTGGTCAGCATTTCACTGCCCGCTTATGGGAATGGAACAGTGGCGCGGCTTATTGCCTCTAGCTATCAGGCGACAACGGGCATCACGCTCGGCGGACAAACGTTCGACGGCAGTACGGATGGCACGCCGCAGGGTATGGCCTACACGGAAACCGTTGCGCCGAATGGTGGAGTCTATTCCGTTGCGGTTGGGCCGACCAGCGCGGCGCTTTTGACCTTAAACCCGCAGTGAAAGCCTGCCGTGGAAGGTCGCGAACCGAGGAAACATTTCCGCTTCGCGACCCCGATGAATTGTGACAAACTCCTTTCGCTAAATGCCAGATAGCGATTGCGCACGATTCAGTTTGCTCTTGGGAGGGCTTTCTCTTCATGATGTTCCGCCGAATCACCCGAGGTTTGTGCGTGATGTTCGTTGCAGGTTTATTGCAAATTCCCGGCGCCTGTTCGCAGGGCACACCGCCGCTCAACTTGATGCCTTTTCCTTCGAGCGTGCATCCAGGCTCAGGCAGTCTGAAAATCGACTCCTCCTTCACCATTGCCTTGACTGGCTACTCCGAGCCGCGCCTGGAACGCGCTACCGAGCGCTTCTTGAAGACTTTGCAGCGCCAGACTGCTTTGCTGGTCGCGCTAAAGCCCGGCGCCGGCGAAAAGGCTGCCTTGGTAGTTCACACCGACCACGCCAGCAAGGAAATACAAGAGGTAGGCGAGGACGAATCGTACGTTCTGGAAGTAACCGCGACTGGCGCGAAACTCACAGCGCCAACACCGCTTGGTGCCATGCACGGCTTGCAGACTTTTCTCCAACTCGTCGAAATCTCGCCCGATGGATTTGCTGCTCCGGCCCTCACGATTAATGACAAGCCTCGCTTTCCATGGCGGGGCTTGATGATAGATTCCGCGCGCCACTTCGTTCCACTGGACGTTATCAGAAGAAATATCGACGGTCTGGAAGCCGTGAAGATGAATGTATTCCACTGGCATCTTTCCGAGAACCAGGGCTTCCGCGTCGAGAGCAAGAAGTTCCCGAGGCTCCACGAAGCCGGCTCCGACGGCCTTTACTACACGCAGGATGAAATTCACGACTTGATTGAATACGCGCGCGACCGCGGCGTTCGCGTGATTCCCGAGTTCGACGTGCCTGGCCATAGCACCGCCTGGTTTGTCGGCTATCCCGAACTCGCCAGCGCGCCCGGGCCTTATGAAATCGAACGGAGATGGGGCGTGTTCGATCCCGCGTTCGACCCCACGAACGAAAGAACGTATAAATTCCTCGACCAGTTTATTGGCGAGATGGCCAAACTTTTCCCCGACCATTTTTTTCACGTGGGCGGCGATGAAGTGAACGGCAAACAGTGGGACGCCAATCCGAAAATCCAGGAATTCATCAAAGCCCACGACCTGAAGAACAACGAAGGGCTGCAATCCTATTTCAACAAACGGCTCGAGCCCATTGTGAGTAGGCACGGCAAGAGCATGGTTGGCTGGGATGAGGTGCTGGATCCGTCGCTGCCCAAAGACACCGTCATTCAGTCGTGGCGCGGGGCGGACGGACTCGCGGCTGCGGCGAAGCAGGGCTTTCGCGGGATCCTTTCGAACGGCTACTACCTGGATCTGGGATGGTCTTCAGCGCGCCATTACGCCGTGGATCCGTTAGGCGGCGCGGCCGCGAATCTCTCGCCGGAAGAAAAAGCGCTCATCCTCGGCGGTGAATCCTGTATGTGGGCGGAATACGTCAATACGGAGAATATCGATTCGCGCATCTGGCCGCGGAACGCCGCGATTGCAGAGCGTCTGTGGTCGCCGCAGGAAATCACCGACCCCGCTTCCATGCACACACGCATGGAAGCCATGGCCGATCGCCTGGAATGGCTCGGCCTGACACACAAAACATACCATCGCCAAATGCTCCAGCGCATCGCAGGACCAAGCAGCCCGGAAGAATTCGCTGCGCTCAGTACGCTCGCAAGTGTGGTGGAGCCGGTGAAAGACTATACGCGGGAAGAGACAGCCGTCACCGAACCAACAAGCGCCACGCCGTTAAATCGCCTGGTGGATGCAGTCTCGTTGGAGAGCGCGACGTCGCGCCACTTCGCAGAATTGGTCGACAAATTCATCGCGGGCTCATGCCACGATGTTCACGACACGGCGCGTTTGCGCGCGCAACTCACCGCCTGGAGCAACAATGAGGCAAAACTTCAGCCGCTCGCCCAGCGCTCCTTCCTCGTGAAAGAAGTCAGCGCCACTTCGCAAGACCTCTCAACGCTCGGCGCCGTTGGTCTCGCGGCGCTCGATTTCATCGTCAAGGGCCAGCCAGCGCCGGGCGACTGGAAAGCCCAACAACTCGCAGTGCTTCAGCAAGTGGAAAAGCCGAAATCGCAACTCCTGCTCGTGCCTGTGCCAGCGATTCAAAAGCTGGTTGAAGCAGCCTCTACCGGCGGCGCTTGCGCAATCGCGAAATAACTTCGTAGGGGCGGGGCTTGCCCCGCCTTGGGTTCTTTTGAAAAGCTCCGCGGTGAATCGACGGAACCTCCCTTACGAATCCAAATGGTTCTTACTACTTTGGAGCGGCAATGTGGCGAGGGCAATCCCCGGAACCAGAGTCCGTAAACGTCTTGCCTTCTTCTGGAATGAATTCCCAAGTGTAATGGCCAGGCGTAAGCGTCAGTTTAATTACGCCGTACGTGTCCGTGTTCCGTACTTCGCTGTTAGCCACCCCAAAGCCCAGAGGATCGTGGCTTCTGCCGCCGGTGCCGACGACAATCTCGCGAATTCCGTTGTGCGGGTCCGCATGGCCGTCAGGGTCCTGCTGCGCAAAGCGCTCGTAAGAATGTTCATGCCCAGCCAAAACCAGAGACGCATGAGCAGCGTAAAGATCCTGCCAAAGCTCCTTCAATTCCGGGTGCACCGCGTGACTCTTTGAAATGCCACTACTGAAAAGAGCATGGTGGCCATAGGCCAGCACGCAAGCGTCTGGATGTTCTGCAAGATCTTTGCGCAGCCATTCCTCTTGCGACGAACCCTTCCCGCAACCTCCCAAGTCTCTGGCACCGCAATTCGTGTTTAACGCAACGATGTGCCAGGAGCCCAGGTCGAAACTGTAATAGCCCTTGCCCACGGGGCCTGCCGCCGCACCCCAATATTGAAAATAGGCGGATGCCGATGGCTCCCCATACTCATGATTCCCCAAAACTGGCTTTGTTCGTGCCTTGAACTCCCCCCAGGTCGTGCCGTAGCAACTCTGAAACTCGGCTGCGGTGCCTTTCTCATAGGCAAGGTCCCCCGCTGCGAAAACCGTTCCGGGAATCTTCTCGATAAGTTTGGCGGTGGCCTGCGCTCCGTCCAAGTCTTTGCAACCGGCGATGTCACCCGCGCCTACGAGCACATAGGTTTGCCCATCGGACTTGGCCGGCGAAGGCGACGGGTCCAGCCGAGGGGTTCCAACCTCCGGTTGCGGCGACTGCGAGCATCCGACGGGCGGCAGAAAAGCGAAGAGTGCGATGAGCCAAGCGGTAAATCCAATCCAGCTTCGGCCGGTTCTACCGGCGATAGTCTGTCTCGCAGTCATGTTTTCTCCCGCAAGCCTACCACGTCAACCAACTCGCCGGCCCATATTACCGTTCAGAGCCGAAAAACGACCGCCCAATGCAAAATGGAGCTGTTCGCTGTAATTTGCTGGCATGTCAGACTAAATCAGTCTTATTATAAGCTGCACGAAATAAAGGATTTGGCGGCCATCTACTCGGCAAACGGTTTGACTTGGAAGGCAAAATACAGTATCCTGTGAGTGCGACTGATTCAGTCGCATATCCTGCGGGGGCAGGAACCAGAGTGAGAAATGTTTAAGCTATCCAAAAAAGCCGATTACGGGCTGATTGCCGTCAAGCACCTGGCGATGCACCGTCAAGAGCACGCGTGCAGCGCAAACGAAATTGCGGAAGAGTACGGCATCTCCGTGACGCTGATGGCGAAGGTTCTGCAAAGACTCGCAAAAGAAGGTGTAGTTGTCGCGAAGCACGGTTCGACGGGCGGGTATCAACTGTCGAAAGACCCCACGCAAGTCAGCGCCCTCGATGTTATTTCAGCCATTGATGGCCCCGTGCTCATCACATCCTGTGTGACGAGCCACGGGAACTGCGAAACCACGGAGAGGTGCTCGGTCCGCGAGCCGCTCCGCAAGGTAAACGAGAGCATTTTGGGAGTTTTGAGCACGGTAACCATTGCGCAGATGAGCGAAGAGCTTGAGCCCGCGCTTGTCGGCTTGTCGAGCCCAATGCGGTCGGGTTCGCACATGAGTTCGAGTTAGGAGAGCAAGGAAATGTCAGTCAAGCTGCCGATTTACATGGACAATCACGCGACCACCCCGGTTGACCCTCGCGTCGTGGACGCGATGCTGCCGTATTTCACGGAGAAGTTCGGAAATGCCGCGAGCCGCAATCACAGCTTCGGCTGGGCCGGCGAGGAAGCGGTAGAAACCGCTCGCCAACAGATCGCTTCGCTGATCGGCGCCACGCCGAAAGAGATCATCTTTACCAGTGGTGCGACCGAATCCGACAACCTGATGATCAAGGGTATTGCCGAAATGTTCCGCGAGAAGGGCAACCACATCATCACGCAGTCCATCGAGCACAAGGCTGTGCTGGATACCTGCAAGCGCCTTGAAAAAGAAGGTTTTGAAGTCTCCTATCTGCCGGTGCAGAAAGATGGCCGCGTCAATCTGGATGAGCTGAAAGCCGCCATCCGTCCGACGACGATCTTAATTACGATTATGTACGCCAACAATGAAATTGGCGTGATCAACCCGATCCCGGAAATTGGCAAGATCGCAAAGGAACATGGCATTTTCTTTGCCGTGGACGGCGTTCAAGCAGTCGGGAAAATTCCCGTCGACGTCCAGAAGGACAACATAGACTTGCTCGCCATCAGCGGCCACAAGATTTACGGCCCCAAAGGTGTTGGCGCGCTGTACGTTCGCCGGCGCAACCCGCGCGTGCAGCTTTCAGCCATCATTGACGGCGGCGGGCACGAGCGCGGCATGCGCTCCGGTACTCTCAACGTAACCGGCATCGTCGGCCTCGGCAAAGCCTGCGAACTCTGCCAACAGGAAATGGCGACCGAATCCGTTCGCCTCGCCGGCCTTCGCGATCGTCTGAAAAAGGGCCTCGAAGCGAAGCTCGATGAGGTTTTCATCAACGGCTCGCTCGAGCATCGGCTGCCCAACAACCTGAATATGAGCTTCGCCTACGTCGAGGGCGAATCGCTCCTGATGGGCATTAACGACATTGCGGTATCGAGCGGTTCGGCGTGCACTTCAGCCACCCTCGAACCCAGCTATGTCCTGAAGGCGCTGGGGGTTGGAGAAGACCTGGCGCACACCTCAATCCGCTTCGGCCTCGGCCGGTTCAATACGCAGGAGGAAGTCGACTATGTCGTCGACAAGATGGTCCAGGTCGTCACCAAGCTGCGAGAACTGTCCCCCCTTTACGAGATGGCTAAAGAAGGCATCGATATCTCCAAGATGAAGTGGCAAACCGCCTAGACCCCGCATCTAATAGTGTTGGGCGGGATGAGATCTCAAGAAGAGAAGGAAACACGATGGCAAACGAAGGAACAATCCGAATTCACCGCTCGATCGGCGGCACAGGAGCCGCTTTTCGAGTGACATTTGTACCTTACGAAGAAGGCGAAGAAGCTCCCGCCGCGGGGGAGCGCTCTTTCCACGAACTTCAGCAGGTTCGTGCCTTTTTGAAGATGCTCGGTGTTGGCGCCGAATTCATCAAGGACGCCCTTCGTCAGCTTACCGCTGGCCGCTCGGCCTCCGTGCCGAACGTTTCACTTTCCGAAAAGGCCGTCAAGAGCGCGGGCTTTGGAAATCTCGTCAATTTGGCAAGGAGCAATGGCTAATGGCATACAGCGATAAGGTCGTCGAACACTACAACAATCCCCGCAACGTCGGAAGCCTGCCCAAAGAAGACCCCAATGTTGGAACGGGTCTCGTTGGCGCTCCCGAGTGCGGCGATGTGATGAAGCTGCAGATGAAGATCAATCCCGATACGCAGGTCATCGAAGAAGCGAAGTTCAAAACCTTCGGCTGCGGCTCGGCGATTGCCAGCTCCTCGCTCGCCACCGAGTGGGTCAAGGGCAAGACGGTCGAGGAAGCTCTCTCGATCAAGAACACGGACATCGTGCGCGAGCTTTCGCTCCCGCCGGTGAAAATCCACTGCTCCGTGCTTGCCGAAGACGCCATCAAGGCCGCCATCGGCGACTGGAAGAAAAAGCACGGCATCGAAGTGCCGGTAGCCGAAAAGGCCGCGCACTAGTTCTGCGCCCTGGCCACGGGATGCTGCATCGCTCGCCTGCCGTGTAGGGGCGGAGCATGCTGCGCCCCAGATTGGCAAGCTTGATCCGTTCGTGCTCTTGGAGTGTTAGAAAATGGCAACAGAAGTCGCCAATCCGACAATCGCGAAAATCTCCCTAAGCGAGAAGGCCGCGAAAAAAATCCGCGAACTCCTTGAAAAGGAAGGCGTCTCGCCCGAACAGGGCGGCCTGCGCGTCGGCGTACAAGGCGGCGGCTGCTCCGGCCTGTCCTACGCGATGCGCCTCGACACCCAAGCCCGCGATCGCGACAAAGTTTTCGAAGAATTCGGCGCCAGGCTCTTCGTCGACCCAAAAAGTTTCCTGTATCTGAATGGCACCACGCTCGAATACGAAGAGACGTTAATGCGCCAAGGTTTCGTTTTCCAAAATCCCAACGCCGCCAGAAACTGCGGCTGCGGCAGCTCTTTCACGGCGTAAGTAGCACAGACTTCAGTCTGTGCTCTTCGTTTCTAGTTTCAATTTCGGCGGGAGAATTTAGAGGCGAGTCAGACAAGTGGTTGGCAGCCGCACCCGCCAGCCACTTTTTTTGTGTTCTGAACTGAATCGGACTGGATTTGTCGGATATCAAATATGACGCAAGCGATGCCCACCACGAATCCTCCTCTAGTTTGCTGGAACTGCCATGAGCGCGCACAAGGCACGCAGTTCTGCGCCAGCTGCGGCAAACTCCAGCAGGCTGGCGGCAACGCCGATTACTTCGCGCTCTTTGGAATGCCTCGCAAACTCTGGATCGAAATGAGCGCGCTCGAGCAAAAATTTCTGCGACTGAGCTGGAAGTTGCATCCCGATAATTTCGTAAACGCCAGCGAAGAAGAGCGCGAGCTTTCCTTGGAGCGCAGCTCTGAATTGAACGATGCCTACCGTATGCTGCGCGATCCGGTAGCCCGCGTCGAGTATCTCCTGAGCATCGAAAACATGCGCAAAGAAGGCGAGCACAAGCAGCAAGCTCCGCCCGAACTGCTCGAAGAAGTCTTCGATCTGAACGAATCGCTCGATGAATTGCGCGAAGCCAAATCCGCGGGCGGCGACCTCACCAGCCTCAAGCAGCGCCTGCAATCCGCGGAAAAGAATTTCGGCGAAAAGCTGGCGGAAGTGGACGGCGAGCTTCAATCCGTAGCACGCGAGTGGGACGCCGCTGTTGACGCTAACGCAGACGAGACAGTTCGCAAGAAACTGATGACGCGTATGAATGAGTTGCTCAATCGCCGGTCCTATGTCCGGAATCTCGTCACGAATGTCGCGAAAGAATTGGGAGAAATCTGATCCGCGGTTTTACGCTGCGGCTTCAAGGAGAAATGTAGCCGCGGTTTTACACCGCGGCTGTGCTTGGCGCCATGGGACGAATTGTAGGAATAGATCTAGGCACGACCAACAGCCTCGTCGCGTACATTGATCCGAAGACGAATCAGCCGAGGTGTATTCCGGGGCCGTACGGCAGCACGTTGTGCCCGTCGGTCGTAAGCCTGGACGCTGACGGCACCATCATAGTTGGAGAAGCCGCGCGTAGCCGGCTCCTTACGCAGCCCGAACGCACGATCTACTCCGTTAAGCGCCTCATGGGCCGCGGCCCTGCCGACGTGCAAGGCGAACTAAGACTCTTTCCGTTCCGCATTGATCCAGCCAGCAAGAACGTCATCCGCGTGATGCTCGGCGATAAGGTTTTCACGCCGCCGGAAATTTCCGCGTTCATCCTGCGCGAACTAAAAAGCTGGGCTGAAGCGTTTTTCGGGGAAACCGTGGACCGGGCGGTCATCACTGTCCCGGCGTATTTCAACGACGCACAGCGCCAGGCTACGAAAGACGCCGGTAAGATCGCCGGCCTCGAGGTTCTTCGTCTCGTGAACGAGCCAACCGCCGCGGCGCTTGCTTATGGCCTGCACGAAAAGCAGCGCGGCCGCGTCGCCGTCTACGATCTTGGCGGCGGAACATTCGACATCTCCGTTCTCAAGCTCATCGCCACGGAAGAAGGCGACATTTATCAGGTGCTCTCCACCAACGGCGATACCCACCTCGGCGGCGACGACATCGACAATCTTCTCTTGGAAGAGTTCCTGAAAAACAAGATTACGCAGTCGATGCCCAATTACGAGTTGACCGCGGAGAACCGGCAAGAGCTACGCAAGGCCGTTATTGCCCTGAAGCATGAATTGAGTGAGAAGACTGAAGCCACTTTGCGTGCGACGCGTCCCGATGGCAGTCGGTTCGCTTGGCTACGCGTTACCGATGCTGAATTGCGGTCCTTCGTCAGTACCCGCTCTGAATTGGATCGCCTGATTCAGCCGGTGGTCGATCGCACGATGGGGCCGGTGAAACAAGCGCTAGCCGACTCGCACCTCAAGCCGTCCGAAATTGACGAAGTTGTGCTCGTCGGCGGCACAACGCGCACGCCGCTGGTCCGCCGCACCGTCCAGGAATTTTTCGGCCGCAATCCGCACACCGAACTGAATCCAGACGAAGTCGTCGCCCTGGGCGCCGCTGTGCAAGCCAACATTCTTGACCGCGGCGTTACCAATGTGCTTCTGCTTGACGTCACTCCGCTCTCGCTCGGCATCGAGACATACGGCGGCGCCGTGGCAAAAATCATTCCGCGCAATTCGACGATCCCCGCGAGTGCGCAGGAACTCTACACCACTGGCGTCGACAACCAGACCGGCATCGATATTCACGTCCTGCAAGGCGAACGCGAGCTCGCCAAAGACTGCCGTTCGCTCGCCCGCTTCACATTAAAAGTGCCTCCCGCTCCCGCGGGCCTCCCGCGCATTGAGGTGAAGTTCCTCATTGACGCCAACGGGATCCTGCAAGTCGCCGCAAAAGATCTTCGCACCGGCGAACAGCGCACTATGGAAGTCCAGCCAAGCTACGGAATCAGTGACAACGAAATCGAACGCATGCTGGAAGAATCCATCGAATATGCCGAGCAGGATTTCGCCGAGCGCCAGGTGATAGAAGCGCGCACCGAATCCGAATCGATCCTGGCGGCCACGACGAAAGCGCTCGCCAACCCGCAATCAGCAAATTTATCGGCGGAAGAGCGCGCTAAGATTGATGCATCCATCGCGGCGCTGAAAGAGGCGGTAGCGGGCACGGATTACAAACAAATCCGCAAACGCATCGATGAGCTGAATCATGCAACCGAGCACCTGGCGGAATTAATGATGAACAGCGCCGTAACCAGCGCGCTCCAAGGCAAAAATTTAGCCGAGGTCTAGCGTTTGTAGGGGCACGATTCATCGTGCCCTGTCTCGGCAAAGCATGAAACGATTGGCGCTTGCGAGGGGGTAAGCAAAACATGGGCGGAAGCAATCCTTACATCGACGAAGTCAAATACACGCCCGCCACGAAGAAATATAAAGTCACATTTCTTCCTAGCGGCAAAACCATCGAGGTCGATCCGGCGAAAATTCCCTACGGCCACAACGGCCTTCCCGGCAGCATTCTCGACATTTCCGAAGGCATCAAAGCCGGCCTCGACCACGCCTGCGGCGGCGTCTGCGCCTGCTCCACGTGCCATGTCATGGTGAAACAGGGCCTCGAGTCCTGCAACGAAGCCACCGACGCCGAACTCGACGAACTCGACATGGCCCCCGGCATTACGCAAAAGTCGCGCCTCGGCTGCCAAACCGTTCCCGATGGCACCACCGACATCGTCGTAGAAATTCCCGAGTGGAACAAGAATTACGCCAAAGAAGCCGACCACTGAAAATCTCCCAAGTTGCGAGACTGGTCACAAGTCCTGCCATTAGGCAACCGGAAACTTGGCTTGAGTTATGAAGAAATCGCTAAGCGAACAGTCCAAAACCGTAAAGCAACGCAGGGAGTGGCTGATACAAAGTCTTCGGAATCATCTCGTGCCCGTTCTCCTAGACCATGGCTTCGAGCTCGCGCCGCTGACCGGCAGTGGGCCGATCGACCGAGAACTGGTGCTCAGCTTACCATTGGGGCGAATGCGCCGAGCACGAAACGCGGGAGTGGATCTGATTGAAATAGACCTCGCAAAATGCCGACGCGCTGCCTTTCGGATCCTCGCAGGTGTCGCACCGAAAGACGGATTGATGGCTTTCACCGGGCACTGGGCCGCCGAAGATGTGTATGTCGGCTGGCTGAACGAATACTTCACGATGTACGCTTTCCCACGCTGGCAGATCCAGTTTTCCGTGCGGCACTGGCCGCATCAGTCCCCGACGCAGAGTGACTTCGACAGACTCGCACAGCGCGTCGCTGAACTAATGCCGGAACTCGAACTGGCTTTGCGCGAGGGTCGGACCGCGCCAGACATGCGTCGCTGGGTGATCCCGCGTTCGGCGCCATTGCAGTCCGATGCTGTCGCGGGTAAGACATAGGATTTCTAAAATTTGTCGCGCGGCCACGGATCACGGAACACGAAATCGAGCCACTAACTCGCACCTCTCAAGGAGCCAAACATGCCGCCAACATTCGGCTGGGACCAAATCGAAGACATCGCCATCGGCCTGACCGACAAATTCCCCGACACCGATCCCCTAACCATCCGCTTCACTGACATGCACAAATGGATCACCGAACTCCCCGGCTTTTCCGGCGATCCCGCCGCCTCCAACGAATCCAAACTCGAAGCCATCCAGATGGCCTGGCACGAAGAATTCCTCGACCGCCAGGGCTAGTCAACTCAACGAACTTCTGCTCGCGCCAGGCGATTCTGCCTGGCGAAATTCTCTTTAGCCTTGCGCTCTCGCCGTATTCCCATACAATCAGTGCCCATATTCCCTTTAATCTCCGATATCCGAGGTGAGCGAGCATGGGCCGCGATTCAAGGCGTGGTTTTCTGCAAAAGGCTGGCGCGACAGGCGTAGCCTTGGCTGCAAGCAATTTCTGTGCTCCCTTTTTGCGCGCGCAAAATTCCAGCGCAACACCCGGCGCCGCGTACCCTCTCTATGTTGATTCCCGCCGAACCATCTCCACGCTCGACCGGAATGTCTTCGGTTCGTTTCTCGAGCATCTTGGCCGCGCCATCTACGAAGGCATCTACGACCCCAGCTCGAAATTTGCCGACGCTAGCGGTTTCCGCAAAGACATCCTCGAAGAAATCCGCAAGCTAGGCGTGCCGATTATTCGCTACCCTGGGGGCAATTTTGTTTCCGGCTACCACTGGCTGGATGGTGTTGGCCCCAAACAGGAACGTCCGCGTGTTTTAGAGAAGGCCTGGAACTCCGTCGAGTCCAATCAATTTGGCACCAATGATTTTCTTCAGTGGTGCAAGGTGGTCGGCAGCCAGCCTTTACTTGGCTTGAATTTTGGCACCGCCAGTGCCGAATCGGCCGCCGCGCTCGTCGAATATTGCAACGTCGAACGCGGCACCAAGTGGAGCGACCTGCGCCGCACCCACGGATTCGCCGAGCCCCACAGAGTCACCCACTGGTGCCTGGGAAACGAAATGGACGGTCCCTGGCAAATCGGCCACATGTCCGCCACCGAATACGGAGAAAAAGCCGCCGACGCCGGGCGCCAGATGCGCTACGTCGATCCGTCGCCCTCGCTGCAACTCATCGCCTGCGGCTCCAGCGGACCAGGAATGCCTACGTACTTGCAGTGGGACCGCGAAGTGCTCGAGCAGTGTTACGAATATGTGGACGGAATTTCCCTGCATCGCTATTTCGACAACACTTCCGAAACCGGCGGTGACAGCGCAAAGTTTCTGGCATTGAATTTGGCCATGGAAAAACAAATCGCAGAAGTCGCCGCCGTTTGCGACTATGTGCGCGGTCGCAAACGTTCGCCAAAAAAACTCTGGCTCTCGTTTGATGAGTGGAATGTCTGGTATCGTGCGCGCGACGACGCGGCGATGAACGGCAACCGCCAGGTCGCGCCGCATCTCCTGGAAGAAATCTACAACCTCGAAGACGCGTTGCTGGTTGGCGGGCTGATCAATTCCTTGATTCGCAGCTCAAACCGTGTTCGCATCGGCTGCCTCGCGCAATTGGTGAACGTCATCGCGCCAATTATGACCAATGCCGATGGTTTCTACCGCCAGACCATTTACCATCCGTATTCCTGGGCGCTGCAATTTGCCCGCGGAACGGCGCTGGACGTTCACGTCGATCCCGGTCCAATCTACGAAGTTTCCCCGTTCGGCCAGGTACCCTATGTGGATATTGCCGGCACGTGGAACAACGAAGACAAATCCACGACTCTGTTGCTTCTCAACCGCGACCTCGCCAAACCGCATCCAGTGGAAGTGCATTGGGGTGATATCGCCGCGAACAAGCTGCTCGCGGCGAGTGTCATCACAGGCGCGGATTTGAAGGCGGTAAACAGTTTTGACTCCCCGAACAGAGTCGCGCCGCAGAATGCGGAGAAGCCCGTGACGAGCGGCGGCGTGACGAAAATCGAGCTGCCGCCGCGCTCTTACTCGCTCTACCGTTGGGGCGCCTGACGCGGAAAGCCTCGCCTGCCAGCGGGCTTTTCTCTACAATCCGTTTGGCCTTTGCGACTCGCGACGAACCATGCCGGAACGAATTGACGCGCACCATCATCTGTGGACCTATCGAAAAGAGGACTACGCTTGGATATCCAATGAAATGGGTGTGCTCGCCCGCGATTTTCTCTTAAGCGATCTTGAGGAAGCGATGGCCGCAGTTGGAGTGGACGGTACAGTCACCGTGCAAGCCAGCCACACGCTTCAGGAAACAGAGTGGCTGCTGTCTCTCGCCAAAAAATCCGAACGGATTCGCGGCGTGGTCGGCTGGGCGCCCATCGCGAGCGCCGAATTTCCAGCGATCCTCGAAAAGTGGCGCAGCGGAGAAAAATTAAAAGGCTTGCGCCATGTCATTCAGGACGAACCCGACGAAAAGTTTATGTACGACGAGGATTTCAACCGTGGAATTTCCTCTCTCGCGGGATCCGCCTTAGTCTACGACATCTTGATTTACGAACGTCATCTTCCCGCCGCCATTGCTTTTGTGGATCGCCATCCCAATCAGGTGTTCGTCCTGGATCACATCGCCAAGCCCCGCATTCGCGAAGCCATCCGCGATCCATGGGCCGCGAATCTGCGCGAACTCGCCCGCCGCGACAATGTCTACTGCAAACTCTCCGGCATGGTCACCGAAGCCGACTGGAAAAAGTGGATTATCAGCGACTTGCGTCCTTATTTTGACGTAGTCCTTCACGCTTTTGGCCCCGCGCGTTTGATGGCCGGCTCGGACTGGCCCGTCTGTCTCCTGGCTTCCACGTACGCCCAGTGGTTTAACACCCTGCGCGAGTTCCTCCTGCCACTCTCAACCTCGGAAAAGGATTTGATCCTCGGCGGCGTCGCGACAAAAGTATATTCCCTGGAAAAGCCGCATCATGCGGCCACTACATGAGAGCGCTCATCATTAAGAGGCCGGGCGAAGCAGTTATCGAATCCATCCGGGAGCCAAAAGCAGAAAACGGAAATGTCCTGCTCCGTGTTCGCATGGTTGGATTGTGCGGCAGCGACCTGAATTCCTACCGCGGCAAGAATCCCATGGTCAACTTCCCACGAATCCCAGGCCACGAAGTCGCCGCGACGATCATGGAGTATATTCCAACGACTCCGGCTCTCGAAGCCGGCGTCCATGTCACCATCTCGCCCTACACGAATTGCGGCAAATGCGCTTCGTGCCTGCAAGGCCGGCCAAACGCTTGCGCATCCAATCAGACGCTCGGCGTCCAACGCGATGGCGCGCTCACCGAATACATCACCATGCCCCCGGAAAAACTCTATCGCGCAGCGGGCCTCACTCTAAAAGAGTTGTGTCTCGTCGAGCCGCTCACGGTAGGATTTCACGCCGTAGCCCGTGGTCGTGTCAACGCAAACGATACCGTCGCCGTTTTCGGCTGTGGAGGAGTGGGCCTCGGAGCCATCGCTGCCTCTCATTTTTCCGGCGCGACCACCATCGCCGTGGATTTGGATGACGCCAAACTCGAAATTGCAAAGAAAGCCGGTGCGAAGCACACCATCAACACCAGCCGCGAGCGACTGCGCGACAGATTGCAAGAGCTAACAGGCGGCCATGGCCCCGGTGTGGTCATCGAAGCGGTCGGCTTGCCCCAGACTTTCCGCCACGCCGTCGAAGAGGTTGCTTTTTCCGGCCGGGTAGTCTACATCGGATACGCCAAAGATCCGGTCACTTACGAGACGCGCCTCTTCGTGCAGAAAGAACTCGACATTCTCGGCTCACGCAACGCTTTACCCCAGGATTTTCAACGCGTAATCCAAATGCTTGAAGCGCGCAAGTTCCCGATCGAACAAGCGGTCGGAACCATCATTCCACTGGAAGAAGCCCCGCGTGTTCTCCAAGCTTGGAGCGAGAACCCGTCGAAGTTCACAAAAATCATGGTTCAAATGGATCAAACAACGTGAGTGCGACCTCCTCCGCAGCCGGCAAGTCACTGTCCACGCACTCATTGTTTCCCGCTGGGCAGATCGTCCCGTTCATCCTGGTCACCACGCTCTTTTTCCTTTGGGGTATCCCCAATAACCTGAACGACGTCCTCATCCGGCAGTTTATGAAGTCCTTCGCGATCTCCAGGTTTCAGGCCGGGCTCGTACAGTCTGCTTTCTACATGGGCTACTTCGTCCTCGCTATTCCCGCTGCTTTGCTAATGAGGCGTGTCGGCTATAAGCCTGGATTTGTGGTGGGACTCATCCTGTATGGAACCGGTGCATGCCTCTTCTGGCCCGCGGCGGTCGCCGGCAGTTACGGTTTTTTCCTCTTCGCTCTTTTCGTCATCGCCAGCGGTCTTTCCTTTCTCGAAACCGCTTCCAACCCGTTCATCGCGCAGCTCGGCGACCCGGAAAGCTCCGAACGCCGCCTGAATTTTTCGCAGGCCTTCAATCCGTTCGGCGCCATAACTGGAGCGCTCGTCGGCACAGTCTTTATCTTTTCCGGCGTAGAACTCTCGCCGCAGGAAATCGCGGAGCGCCAGGTGCAGCACACTTACGAAGCGTATCTCCGCTTTGAAACGCTGCGCGTCGTCCGGCCATATCTGGTCATTGGCGCATTCGCAATCCTGTGGGCCATCCTGATTATCCGCACAAAATTCCCCCACATTCAGAGTGAGCTCGAAGGTGACGCAAGTGATCAAGGGAGCTTCTTCGATTTACTTGACCACCGACACTTTTTACTCGCCGTCGTCGCGCAGTTCCTTTATGTCGGCGCTCAAGTCGGAACATGGAGCTATTTCATCTCTTATGTTCAGGAGTACGCCCACCAGCCCGAAAAAGTCGCTGGCTATTTCCTTACGGGCACGCTCGCCGCATTTGGTGTCGGTCGTTTTGTTTCCGCATATCTAATGCGCTTCATTTCCGCCAGTAAATTGATGGGTGCGTTCAGCCTCGCGAACATTATTCTCGCGTCCATCGGTGTATTTCACCCGGGCTGGCTGGGTATGTGGTGCGTTTTTCTCACGAGTTTCTTTATGTCGCTGATGTTTCCCACCATTTTTGCTCTGGGTTTGAAGGGGCTTGGTCCCAACACGAAAATCGGCGGGTCTCTGCTGGTCATGGCAATCGTCGGCGGCGCCGTGCTGACACCGATTATGGGACTTGTGTCAGAAAAGTTTCACAGCTTGGCGCTCGCATACTCGATCCCGCTGATCGCCTATCTCTACATCGCGATTTATTCTTACTGGGGTTCCCAGAGATCGCCACAGTCGGCCGTTTCGGGTTGAAGTAGTTGGAGGACGTCAATGCCACATCTTAATTTGAGTCAGGTTTCGCACAGAAGCATCCCCTCCGCGCTTCTCGTCGCAGCGCTGGCGCTGTCTGTTATAAACACCCCCGCGCAGACTGCCCCAGCTTCCGCCAAGCCCACGGCGTCAAAGTCCGCACAGGAGATCGACGCGGCCTGGCAAAAGGGCAGCGCAAAATACGACGAGCAGCGCAAAGTTCTCGTCACCGAAGTCGATCGCCAAGCCAGGGCGGGCCCCTACAGCCCCGACTGGCAATCGCTCGAAAAATACGAAGTCCCCGATTGGTTCAAGGACGCAAAGTTCGGAATTTTCATTCACTGGGGCCTCTACTCCGTTCCGGCATTTGGTGATGAATGGTATCCGCGCAACATGTACAGCGAAGGTTCCGAGGAATACAAACATCATCTCGCCACCTACGGCCCGCAGTGGCAGTTCGGCTACAAGGATTTTATTCCGAAATTCAAAGCCGAACATTTTGATCCAAAAGCCTGGGCGCATCTCTTCAAAGAATCCGGCGCAAAATATGTCGTGCCGGTTTTCGAACATCACGACGGCTTCGCCATGTATGACAGCGGCTTGTCCGATTGGACTGCTGCGAAAATGGGCCCGAAACGCGACCTCTGGGGCGACCTGGCCGCAGCCCTGAAAGGCGAAGGGTTGTACCTGGGCGCTTCTTCGCATCGCATCGAACACGATTTTTTTCTCGAGACCGGCCGCAAAATCGATTCGGACATAAACGATCCGCAAAACGCCGCCTTCTATGGCCCGGCGCATGTCCGGCTCGACGGCAAAAAAACGCTTCTCGAGGACTACACCTACCTGAGCCCGCAATACCTGGACGACTGGCTCGCGCGCGACGCGGAAATCGTCGAGAAATACGATCCGCAGATCGTGTGGTTCGATTGGTGGATCGGCCAGCCGGACGCGCGGCGTTACGTCGAGCGTTTTGCCGCGTTTTATTACAACCGCGCCGCAAGCAAGCGCCGCGTGCCGGTGATCCAATACAAACTCAGCGCCATGGAACCACATTCGGCCGTCCTCGACGTGGAGCGCGGCCAGCTTGCCGGCATTCGCCCTCTTTACTGGCAGACCGACACGTCCATCAGCGACAAATCCTGGGGCTACATCGAGAACGACAGTTTCAAATCGCCGCAGGCCATCGTCCACCAGTTGATCGACATCGTCAGCAAAAACGGCAACCTGCTCGTGAATTTCGGCCCGCGCTCCGACGGCACCATCCCTGAGCAGGTGCAGGACGTGCTTCTGAAAGTGGGCGCGTGGCTCAAAGTGAACGGCGAAGCAATCTACGGCACGCGCGCTTGGAAAATCTTCGGCGAAGGCCCCACCACGGTTGTCGAAGGCTCCTTTCACGACACGGACGCCAAGCCCTTCACCGCCCAGGATTTTCGCTTCACCACAAAGGGCAAAAATCTCTACGTGCTGGAGCTAGGCTGGCCTGAAAACGGAGAAGCAGTCATTCACTCGTTGGATGAAAAAGCTCTCGCGAATCAAAAAATCAATTCCATCACTCTTCTCGGCACGAACGCTGCAATCCCTTTTGAAATAAAAGCAGACGGCCTGCATCTTCACTTACCGAGCGCAGTTCCAGGAAATTTTGCGTACACGTTTCGCATCGAATTCGTGAATCCCCTGAAGCCCTGACGCCTTTTCTCAAGCGTCCTTGTTCCACGCCGTCCGCCCAACCGCTCCAGAAAGCGGCGTCGTTCGCCCGCTTCGCCCAAAATGGTTTGGTCCGGCTCGCCTTGTGAAATCCGCCGATTTTCCTTATCCTACTAAGATTGCGGTTCTTCACCGACGGCGCTATGGTGCAACGGTTAGCACGCGGCCCTTTCAAGGCCGAAATACGGGTTCGATTCCCGTTAGCGCTACCAAACAATTTCCAAGTCCGTCTTTTGCGAGTGTCTTTTCCGCGCCCATTGCTTCCAGCCCCAATTAGCGCCAAGATTCCTGTTCGCGCCCTTCTCCGTACTCATTGGGAGCCACGTTGAGCTACATTGAAAAACACCTCGTCTCGGGCGAAACGCTTCAATACCGCACCAACCTGCACTGGATTGTCATGCTGGGGCATGCCGGACTTGCCGCGTTTTTCGCTGCCGCTGGCGTTGCGCTTGTCGTATTTTCGTTCAGCACATGGCACGGCGCGGAATCTCATTCCGCTGTTCTGATTTGGATCGCTCTCGCCGCATTTGCCGTCGCGGCAATTCTATTGGGTGTCGGAGTCGTCAAGCGCAACGCCACTGAAATGGCGCTCACCAACAAGCGAGTCATCGTAAAAACGGGCCTGACAACCCGCCGCACAATCGAACTCCTCCTGTCGAGAATTGAAAGTATCGTGGTGGAAGAACCAGCCATGGGAAGATTGCTCGGCTACGGCACCGTGGTCATACGCGGAACCGGTGGAACCCCCGAGGTATTCCACACAATTGCCCACCCTCTGGAATTCCGGGAGCACGTCCAAAGCCAAATCAGCAGCGGCCAAAAACAGAATTGAATGACGCGTTCGAGTGAAGTCCAAACGTAGCTAAAAATTTGTCAGCAAGCGCGCGGCGTGACTGCGGGAAGGCCCGCACCTGGTGAGTTCCACAAATGTAAACTGGTCCAGATCAAAAGCTTGTTGAGAGGCGCAAGGAGAGGCTGCGCGAGGGCCCAATGGCATTTCCGGAGAAGAGGCCGCCAAAATCGATCACGTTAAGCACATTGTTGAGGTTCTGTCCGTCTACCTGCAAGCGCATTTTCAAACGCTCGGACTTGTAAATGTCGGCGCCTGCTGAAGCATTGACTTGAAACGCGGGATAGATTCGGCCTCTGTCGAAGTTAATGCGGTTCAAAACCTGCTGGCCGTATTCGGCGAGCACCGTGGCGGGGTCGCCATCGAATTCGAAGGGGAGGCCTGAATCAAATTGAATTCCGCCGGCTACCCAGACGCGTTTTGTGAGCTGATAGCGGAGGCGCCCGCGAATGGTGTTGCGCTGATCCTGAGAATCAGGGAAATGGCCGGTGAGCGGGATCATGGCGTCGTCGCCGAGGAAGAGGCCGCCGGTGACGGGATTCCAGGCGTTGCCGACGATATAGGAATAACTGACAAAACCGGAGAAGCGATGCCAGTCGGGCAGGTCCACTTTGGCTTCCGCACCATAAAGAATGGCTTTGCGGAAAGCGATTGGGAAACTGATCGACGTGTTGTCGATCTGATCGTCGTCGGCATAGTTGCTCACGAGACGGCGAAAATAATTGGTGTCCACCTTGAAATGACCGAAGAAGGTTTTGGTTAGACCGACCTCGTAGTAGTTTCCCTGGGAAGGCTCAACGGGTAATTGCAGGGAAATGGGATCCAGAGTTGTGGCGGCAGTGGAGCTGGAAAGCAGGATGTTCTCAAAAGAGGGGGTCTGAAAAATGCGGTCGTATGAGAAATGCAAGACCACGCCGGCCGAGGGAAAATAGCGCGAGATCGCGAGGCGCGGCTGGAACGCCTGGTGGTTCAACAAAAGCTGATAGTGATCCCAGCGAAGTCCGGCATTGATGGTCCAGTTGCCCAGGTGGATCAGATCCTGAACGAAGGCGGATTGCTCGAGGTCCGGGCGGCTGGCCAGAAAACTAAAGGTAAGGGGCGTGCCGGTATCAAATTGCGTTGGGTCGGTAATGTTGTAGTTGAAGTTTTCGTGGAGGAAAGTGTTGTCCGACTCGACTCCAAGCTTCCATTCGTTTCGTCCATGATCCACGGTGACGCTGCCCTTGAAATAGCCTTCGCGAAAGCGATTGTGCTGAAGAACTTCGATGGGAGTGGATTCAGGGTTGGAGTAGAAATCATTGGCATTGTCGCGGACCATGCCGCGAAAATCGGCGATGGCATGAGAGGAAAAAGTGTGTTCGTAGGAGACGATGCCCATGGTCTCGATGTTATCCGCGTTTTGACGCTGGCCCGCGGCTTGCTGCACGAGTTCGTTCGGGATGTCGTAGCGCGACAGCTCGTGGCGCACGATCAGCCTGATGCGATCGTTGGGAGTCAAGTCGCGCTCGTAGTTGATCGAAAAATCGCCCAGCGTCCCCGTATTCGAGAAGTTCTGCGGAACGACGGGATTCAGATCGTGGTCCGTCATGCTGCCGCTGGCGCTGACCCCCAGCGTATTTTTGCCCCACGTGTACTGTGCTTTCATGAATGCCCCGGCCGAATCAAAGCTTCCGCCGGAAAGCACCGCCTCTCCGTGAAATCCCGGCTGCGCGTCCTGGAGCGTATTCACTTCCACGACGCCACCCATTTTTCGGCCGTATTCAGCAGGAAACCCGGCGGTAAAGATGCTTATGGATTCCACGTCGTCGGCTTCCGTCGCAGGCCCGAAGCTCGGGGAGCGATTGTCGGTCAGCGGAATGCCGTCCACGACAAACTGCGTTTGATATTCCGAGCCGCGTGGATGCAGCACGGCATTGCCTTCGTAAAGCCAGCCCGGCTGGGAATTCACCAAATCCTGAATGGAACGGCCGGGAACCGAGCCGAGCCGGTTCTCGATGAAATCCGTACCGATCTGGCTGACAGAGCCGGCTTGATCGGGATCGATTAAGGTGTTATCCGTGCTCACAGTTATGGACTGATTTACGGTGGGCAGCTTGAGCTGGACGCTGTATTCGGTCGGAAGAGCGGAATGAATCTCGACAGATTCGGAAACAGGAGCCAACCCGGGTTGCTCAATTTGGAGCCGATAAATGCCGTAGGGCAGGCGCTGCACGTCCAGGATTCCCTGATCGCTGGTCGTCAAAGCATTTCGATACTGGTTCGCCTCGCTGACGATCAGAACTGTTGTCTTCACTCCAAGACCGGACGGATCGATCACCTTAAGGCGCAATTGGCCGCTGTTGCTCTGCCCAAAAATCGGCAAGCTACATAGGAAGAAAAGAAATAGAAATCGCCCCATCGATGGTTTGGCCCCGTTAGGTAAATTGTGTCGCAGTTCGTGAGGTGCCCGGGCGGTTGAGGTCCTTTTCAGGATGACACACCTCTCCGTGGGACGCTCGTCGCGTGCTCATCTGAATATTCCCTTTTCCCCGATCTTGTTCAGTGTTTTTTCTTCGTGGGAACAAATGCGGCAAGCGGCAAAAAACTGTGAACAAAAACGCGCCAAACAGAATGTAAGATAGAGACGGCATCTTACATGACCGTTTCCATTTCCAATCCCTTGGTGCGGTTGCCTTTGGCCGCTGCGGCCGAACCGGCCCTTCCGTCCGAGCTGGAGGCTGAGGTTATCAGCTTGTTCGACGAATTCCGGAATCGCCTGCTGCGTTATGCTCTCTCCTTCGGCCTGCCCGTGCAGGACGGCGAGGAGGTCATTCAGGATGTGTTTCTCTCGCTGCACCGTCATCTCCAGCTTGGCCGTTCCCGCGAGAACCTGCGCGGCTGGCTCTTTCGTGTCGCGCACAATCTTTCGTTGAAGCGGCGGTCCATCGCGCACAAGATTCGCAAGACGATGAAATCCGATCGCGCTCTGGTGGAAAAACATCTCGACCCTGCTCCCAATCCCGAAGAACGACTGGCTGCGGTTCAAAGGCAAAATCGCCTGCGCGCCGTTCTTCGAGCTCTTCCAGAGAAGGATCAGTGCTGCCTTCACTTGCGCGCGGAAGGTCTCCGTTATCGTGAGATTGCCGAGGTTTTGGGTATGTCGCTTGGCGCGGTATCCATTTCCTTGACGCGTTCGCTCGCGCGAATGGAACGGGTGGACTAAGAGCAAGCACATGCTGGGTAAATCGCCACATATTTCGGACCTCGAAATCCTGCTCGCTGCGGATGGCGAGCTGCCACCGCGTCGCCTCTGCCGAGTGAACGCGCATCTCGCCGAATGTCTCGCGTGCCGCTCGCACCTCGGAAAGTTAGAAAGCACGCTCGCCGAGTTCGTTGACCTGCATCAGAGTGCCGGAGAAGCGCAAGTGCCCTCAGCCGAAAGTCCTCGCGCGTTGCTGAAAGTGCGCTTGCAGGAATCCGAGTCCGCGCGTCAACACGGACGGTGGACTGCGATCGGCGGCTTTCTTTCGGCAAGGTTCCGGTGGGCCTTCGCCTGTGCTGCTGTGCTGCTCACAACCTTCGGAATCTGGACCATGCGCCTCGCAACCCGCTCGCCGCAGTCCGTCTCCACCATCGCGGAACAATGGCCCGGGCCCATTCCGGACAAGTCCCTCACTCCCGGCGCCACTCTTCCAGTAACCAGGGCCGACATTTGCCGTGGTGAGGGCACCGAAGAGACCCAGCCGATTTCAGCCTCTCTGCGCAAAAAAGTGTTCCAGGAATACCGGACTCCGGAATCTCACGTTGCCGAATATGAAATCGATTTCCTGATCACTCCGGGCTTGGGCGGCGCCAACGACTTGCGAAACCTCTGGCTGGAACCTTACTCGTCGACCGTCTGGAACGCTCACGTCAAAGATCAACTCGAGGATCGTCTTCACAAGTTGGTCTGTTCCGGGGACGTGGATTTGACAACTGCCCAGCGTGACATCGCCACGGATTGGATCGGCGCCTACAAAAAATACTTTCACACCGAGAGCCCGCTATCTGCCCGCTCCAGTCCTGCTTCCAACCATCTCTGAAAATCTCAACTGTCACTGCTCAAGCAGAGCAGCCGTAGGGTCAAGACTCGCCGCCCGCCTCGCGGGCAGCCACGCGGAAGTCCCGGCGATGACGAAAAATACGACCGCCATGGTGAAGAAAGTCAAAGGATCGGTGGCCTTGATTCCAATTAGCATCGAAGCCATTTCTCGCGTGATGATGAGCCCGCCAATCAGGCCGAACACGACTCCAATGGTTGTGAGGAGCAAGCCCTGTCCCACCACAAGCTGAAAAATATTCCCTGGCTGAGCCCCCAAAGCCATACGAATTCCGATCTCCGCCGTACGTTGCCGCACCACAGTCGCTAGCACGCCATAAAGTCCCACTCCCGCCAGCAGCGCCGCAATCACGGCAAACGCTCCAATGAGCAGCAACGAAAATCGCGTTCCGCCTTGCGCTTTTTCGACCACCGCATCCATGGGCTGGAGGTCGGTGATCAAGAGGTGCGGGTCGAGGGCCTTGAGAGCAGCCCGCACATCGTTCCCATATTTCGCTGGATCGCCGTCAATCCGCAGCGCCCAGTGATCGGTCGCTCCCGAACCGATGTACGCATCTGTAAAGAAAACTTGCTCCCGTCCAGGCTCGCTCAACGAAACCCCGCGCTGATGCGCCACAACGCCTATGATCTCGACCCAAACCGGTTCCGGCGTCTGAATCCGTATCAGAATCCGCTTGCCGATGACCGACTGCCCCGGATACGCGCGTTCCGCCAGCATTTTGTCGACGACCACCTGAGTGTGGTTCGGCTGATTGTCTTCCTCGGTGAACGTGCGCCCTTCCAGCAGAGGTGTGCGCATCGTCTCGAAGTAGCCCGGCAGCACGATGAGCGGATTAACCGCCTTATATTTGCTTGCGTCGGCGAGCGCGTCTTCCAGCCCCCAGCGGATCGGGCTGTAACCGCCAGTCAATGGAAATGGACTTGCCGCTGTCACGCTCTGAACGCCAGGAATCGCCCGCAGCCGCTCTTCCAGCTGACGTGTAGCGACCGCTCGCTCTTCCGGCTTCTGCAGAAATCGATCGGACTGCACTTGAAACGTAAGCAAGCCATGAGGATTGAATCCCGGATCGATGCGCTGCAATTCCACAAAGCTGCGCACCATCAGCCCCGAGCCAATCAGCAGCACATAAGCAAGAGCGACTTCCACGCCCACGACGATCTTTCGCGAGAGCCCGCCGCTCGCCAGTCCTTCGCTGCGGCTTGTGCCGCGCAAGACGAGCATCACGTCTGGCCGCGCCGCCCGCCACGCGGGCGCGAGCCCGAAAATCGCCGCGGCAAGCAGGCTGGAAATTATCGTGAAGATGAGCACGCTCGAATCAATCTGGATGGAATCCAGACGGGGAAGGTTCGCGGGAGCGAGCGCCAGCAACTGATGAATTCCCACCCAGGCGATACCGAGTCCGCCTAAAGCCCCGATCGTCGCGAGCAACAACGCCTCGCAAAGAATCTGCCGCGCCAGATCCCACCACCCCGCGCCGATCGCGGAGCGAATCGCGAGTTCCCGCTCGCGCAGGGAAGACCGCACGAGCAACAGGTTGGCCACGTTCGCGCAGGCAATGAGCAAAAGACAAATCACGCCGCCCATCAGCACCAGAATCGCGGGCCGCACTTCGGAAACGAGATGCTGCCGCATCGGCTCCACGCGGATCGCATAGCCCGCCGTGCCTTCGATCGGAAAATTCTTTCGCGCCTCCGCGGCCACTTGCTCGGCCGCCGCTCGCGCTCGTTCGACGCTCACGCCGGGTTTCAGCCGCCCGATCACGTGCATCGAAACGCCGTTTCGTTGCGCGGCATCGTAGCCGAGCCGATTCGCGATGAAGACGTCCGGCGCTGCTTCCTGATCCGCCGAAGGCGGAAAGTAAATTTGAAAGTGCGGCGCGAGCACTCCGACGATTCGTGGACTAAACGGCTTTCCCTTATTCAAAGTTTGTCCGATAGCATTCGGATTGCCGCCGAACCGCCGCTGGAAGTATTCGTAACTGATGATCGCTATGATCGGCAGCGGCGGCGTCGTTGGCGCCTGGTTTGCAGTCGCAGGAGGAGGCGGTTGCGGCGCGCCGTCTTCGTCGGAGAAACCACGCCCCACCGCGATTCTTGCCCCGACGAGCTCGAAGTAGTTCGTAGTCATCACGCCCATATGGACTCGTTCTGGCGTTCCATCGTTGCCGGTCAGCGTGATGGGAAACGTGAAAACTCCGGCGAGTCCCTGGAATTCGTTTTTCGTCGCTTCGCGCAAATCAATAAAATTCGCGTTCGAAAAAGGGAAGTCCTTCACGCCGCGATTGCGCATGTCGGTGGGAATAATCACAAGCTGATCCGGATTCTGATACGGCAGAGGCCGCAGCAGCACCGCATTGGTCACACTAAAAATCGCTGTGCTTGCGCCAACGCCCAAAGCAATCGTCAGCGCCGCGGTGATCGCAAAAATAGGACTCTTCCGCAGCGTCCGCCCTGCGAACGCCAGATCTCGTAAGAACATGCCCCCTCCTCATTCACGAGCGCGCTTTCCGCCAAGAATACTACCTCCGATGCCCCCAAATCCGTCCGGGTTTACTCGAACGGCCCAGCCGCCGCCCTGCACGTGCAAGTCACAAAGGAAGCCGCCCTGGCGGCTCTTTCTTCTTGTCCGCGAAATAGATATGGTACGGAAACGTCCAAACTGTTCCCACGGCTTGCCCGCCCCGCTGTCTTTAGGCAGAATATAGTTTGTACCGCAGAGTAACTTTTTCATGATTACGTCATCTTCGACGTCCGCCTCTCTCTTCACCATCGGCCACTCGAATCTTGACCTGCCCGATTTCTTGAAAATCCTTGTGCAACACGAAGTCAACATTCTTTGCGACGTCCGCAGCCGCCCGGGCAGCTTCCGCCATCCGCAGTTCAATCGCGAGCCGCTCGAAGCTTGCCTGGCCTCTGCCGAAATTCGCTACGAATTTCTCGGCCAAATTCTCGGCGGCCGCCCTTCCGATCCGCGCGCGTATCACGCGGACGGCGTTGTGAACTACGAAGCGCGCCGCAAAGCGCTGGATTTTTGCGTGGGAGTAGACAGCGCGCTGGAAATGTCCCGCACCTCGAAAATCGCCCTGATGTGCGCCGAAGAGGACCCGCTGCACTGCCACCGCTTTCTGATGATCTGCCCCGCGCTGGCCGAACGCGGCGCCACGCCATTGCACATCCGCCGCGCCGGCGTGCTCGAATCGCAGCTCGACGCCGAGGATCGTCTGCTCAAACTCCACGACCTCGGCGGCTTCACCAGCGACTCGCTTTTTATCTCCGAGCGCGACTCGGCAATCAAAGACGCGCTCCAGCGCCAGGCCCGTGAATTCGCCTTCCGCGCCTCTCCCGAAGCCATCGAGTACTTCTAATATCCATGGAAATTCTCCTCTGCACTATCGGGTTCGCCGGAAAAACCGCCGAGGAATTTTTCGCGCTCCTCCAGCGAGCGGGCGTGGAAAAAGTGATCGATACGCGCCAGAATCGCGGAGGCCAGCTCTCCGGCTACGCCAAGCACCCCGACCTCGCCTATTTCCTCGAAAAAGTCGCGCACATTGGATATTCGCACGAGCTGCAACTCGCACCGGCGCCAGAATTGTTGAAGACCTATCGCGACAACAAGGACTGGCCAGCCTACGAAGCCGGCTTTCTGGCGTTGATGCAGCAGCGCGGTATCCCTCAATCCCTGGACACCAGTTCGTGGCCTTCCAAAGTGGCCCTTCTCTGCTCCGAACCCGGCCCGGAGAAATGCCATCGCCGCCTCGTCGCTGATTTGCTCTCCGCTCACTGGCGCGCCCAGGGACGTAACGTAGAGACTCGCCATCTCATCGCCGCCCGCGCAAAATCGTCGCGCCCGCCCCGCGGCAAGCCGCACTCCGTGCCATGACCAGGCTCCTCATCACCGAGGTCACCCGCATGGGGCCCGCATTTTGTGTCATCGGCCTCCAGCGCGACAAGGAGAAGATTCACTCCGTTCGTCCTGTCTCTCCTAATACGAATGGTTGGAGGCATTTTCCCCATCAGCGTGGCGACGTCTTGCAATGCGAACTGATCCCGTTTTGTGGAGCGAAACCGCACGTCGAAGATCGCGTCTCGATGCGCGGCTTTCAGAAGGATTCGTCCGTCTCCGAAGCAGAAACAGTCACCTACTTGAAGAAAGCGGAAATCGCGCACTCTCTCCTAGAACTTTTCGGTTGCCCCGTTCATCCAAACAAGAGTGGCAGCGGTTTGTTCGCGAACCCGCCGGAAGCAAAACGCTCGATCTGCGGCACCGAGACCCGCAATCTGCGCCTCGAGTTTTGCGCCAACGAACTCCGCGCGACTCTTGTTCTTTCTTCTGGCGAAGTCTTACGCGATCTTCCGGTTGTGGATCGAGACTGGCGCGATTTCATCGACGCGGCGCTGGCCGGGAGCCGCGGCGCCAACCGCCTCGGCCGCCTGGAGCGCTTTCTAAATTCCCAATTCCACTACAAAATCCTATCTTGCCCGCATCATTTCATTAGACTAGGGCTCACCCGGCCGTTCCATGAGGTCTGCTGGCTAATGCTGGACACGCTCTTTCCATTGCCCAAACCCGAATGGCTCGAGGAATTTTAATGACCTCCTCGCAGGACGCGATTCGTTGGCCCAAGCTTGTCCAGGATTGCCTTCGGCGAGAAATTGGACCCGAAAGCACGATCCCGGATCCCACAACGGATTTAATCGAGACCGGTGTGCTTGACTCGATGGGCTGGGTCAGTTTCCTGCGAACCATCGAGTCCGCAAGCGGCGTGGACGAACTTGGCTCTCTTCTCACCGATGCGCGGCCTTCCCTCGAAAGCATTTTCCAGGCGCTCCGAGACGCACGTGCCGATCGGGCTCCCCTTGAAACACAATCCTTGGTGGCAAATCAACCCGCAGCTCGCTTCCGGGCTGTCGTCACAGGTTCCTGCATGGCGACAGGCTCCCGGACGATTCCCTCGGAGGAAGTAGACTGGGCGTTTGGTATGCCGGAGGGGAAGCTTCGGAAGCGCGCGGGAATTGAATCGCTGGCTTATGCCGCAGAAGGCGAAACCGAGCTTACTCTGGGCGCGCGAGCTGCCCAGCAGGCACTACATGCCGCAGGCTGTGGAGCTCAGGAGCTGGATTGGATTATTGCTACAAGCGAAACCCATCGCGGCTACCCTTCGCTTGCTGCGCAGCTGCATTCTCAATTGTTGGCACGTGAAACGTGCGGAGCTCTGGATGTCGGGGGAGCGTGTCTCGGTCTGCTGAATGGTCTGGCCGTCGCGCAAGGGCTTATCTCTTCGGGACAAGCGCGCATCATCGCGGTTGTGACAGCCGATGTTCACAGCCGCCTCTTCACACCCGGCCGCGTGGCAGGTGAGTTCGGCGGACTCTTTGGCGACGGCGCAAGCGCATTTCTTCTCCGCGCACCCCACGGTTCCGAAGCGCAACCGTCCTATCGTCTCGGCGAATTTTTCTTCGGCTGCGCGGGACAGTACGCGGGAGCGATCCGCGTAGCGGATACCGCGGACGGGCAGCTCGACGTCCACTTTGACGGCGAGGCGCTTTCCCGCGCGGCCGTCACGAGGCTGGAAAAGGTTATTCTTGACCTCGAGTCGCGCAGCGGAATTGCTCGTTCGTCCTTGCAGGGCTTGGCCACCCACCAGCCCAATCCGCGCCTGGTTACTCTGCTCGCCAAACAATGTGGTCTTTCTCTCGACAAGTTCCCGGCCGTCGCCCAAATTTACGGCAATCTCGGATCGTCCACCTGCGGCGCGGCTCTCGACTCCATTTTGCGATCCTCTCAAACCCAACCGCCAGAAGAGCGCGGCGCAATTTTCCTGGCGTCGCTGGGGCCGGGGCTCCTCTTTGGCGGCGGATGGCTCTATTCCCCACGGGCGAAACCCTGATTTTCAGGTAGCGACCTGTAACGTTTTGTTACATACCCTCAAACCCAAGACGGGCCACGATCCCCTGAATGCCCATAACATACAGAAAATAAGAAAGTTAGCTTAAGGGCCCTCTTGGCTGTCTTCTTGCACATCTTCCCGTGAGTAAAGCAGCAGTTTGTCCCTGCGCAGAGGTGAAAGAATGCGGAAGTCCAGCAAGACGGCACAAGAGGGATTTTCACTCCTCGAGGCTATCACGGTCATCTTCATCATCATGGTGCTGTCCGGGATGGCCATCATGTCCACGAGGAGCTCCACTTACGCCTCAAAGGCCAATGATGCCATGTTCCAAGTAATCACCCAAATGCGGGATGCCCGTCAGTTGGCAGTCACCATGCGCCGAAACGTCCTGATCACGTTCACGGCCCCCAACAAAATTCAGCTTGCTGTCGAGACGCTCCCCGGCGAGAACCCTGCTACGACCATCGCACCCGTTTATCTGAACGATGGAGTCCCCGGTGGCTGCAGTTTTTACGTTTATCCGGGAACGCCCGACACACCTATGGGTTTCGGCAATGCAACGGCCCTTAACTTTGCTCCCGCCAGCGGCGGCACTGCAGGCTTGGCGGTCATGTTCAGCACTGCGGGTAGTCTCGTAGGCACCACCGCGGGGTCCGGCTACAACACGGTTGGGAACAGCAACCCCGTCAACGCCACCATATCTGTTGCAATTGCAGGCCAGCCTAATACGGCACGCGCCATCACTGTCCTCGGGTCCACGGGCCGCGTCCGTTCTTACTCCTGGACTGGCTCGACTTGGCAGGAAGAACAGTAGGAGATAAGCTCTGTCATGAAATCACTACACAAACGCTCTCGTCATCGCAATGGATTCACGCTGATCGAAGCCATGCTCTCGATCGTGATCCTGGCTATCGGGATCCTTTCCCTCGTGGCTGTCTACGCCCAGGGCATCTTTCTCGCCAGCCTCTCACAATACGACTACGTCGCCGAGAAGAAAGCCGAGCAGGCTGTCGAGGCTATCTTCACGGCTCGTGACATCAAGCAGCTGACCTGGTCCTCCATTCAAAACGTCAGCGGCAACGGCGTATTTCTGGACGGCCCGCAACGCATCCTTGTTCCCGGCACGGACGGTCTGGTCGGCACGACCACCGATACAGGTTCCCTGGATGAATACATCACCATCGGCCCTGGCCCGGACGGAGTTCTTGGCACTGCTGACGATTTAACCGTCGACTTGAATCCCTGGATGACGCGCACGATTGCCATTTCGGCGGTCTCCGGAGAGACCAACCTCCGCATGATCACCGTTACCATTAACTATCAGGTTGGCAGACTCAATCGCACCTACACTCTGATCAGCTACATTTCCGCGTTCGCCTGAGGATCTTATGACCACCCGCGTAAAGAAGAAACAATTGGGCTTCACACTGATCGAATTCGCCGTGGCCATGGCCATCTCGATCGTCGCTCTGGGCGCTACCGTACTCGCCTTCAGGACAGCCACGTTTTCCAACCAGAACGTTACCCAGCGCGAGGACATGGCCGACAACATTCGCGCCGGCCTCAACCTTCTGGAGCAGGACCTCATCATGACCGGCATGGGCATTCCCACCGGCGGCATCGCGATTCCAACTTACGCGGCCACTGCATCGTGTCCGGGTGGTACCTCCAACCTGAAGCGTCCCGTTCCGACCGGCACAGCCACCTTCCCGGTTTGCAACACCACGTTGCCCTCCATTGAGCCAGGCAATGCCATGGGGCCCCTGATCACTGCCCCGGATGCCACCTCGCTGACAAACACCGACATCATTACTGTGGTCTATGAAGACAACACGGCAACCTCCACGGCCACGATCGTGGGCATGAACGCTGAGCCCATCAACGGCACCGGGTGCCCCAATGGCAGCCTCACGGCCTCGGGCAGTTCCGTTACCTTCGACGCCAACTGCTTCAACCTCAGCAACCTCTCCGCCAGCGGCGTACAGATCAATCCCAACGACCTGATCATGTTCAGTAACGTCAATGGAAACGCACTTCAGGTGGTCACCAGCGTCAGCAGCCAAACGCTGAATTTTGTCACCGGCGACGCTTTCGGTCTGAACGGAATAACGAGTGCCACAGGCGGCACGCTCGTGAGTCTTCAGAATTACACGGTCAATGCCACGACCGGCGTGAAGACCTACCTTGGCACCTATCCACAAACGGCGGCTACGCGCGTCTGGATGGTCACTTATTGGCTGGATAACATAACCGACCCCATCCACGTGCGCCTCGATCGCGCCGTCAATTTCAACGCCCCCCAGCCCGTCGGCGAGACACTCGAGAATCTACAATTTACCTTCAACTTCAACGACGGCGTTGCCGTCAACGAAGTCAACGTTCCCACTGGCTATTCCGAGAGCCAGATTCGTTCCGTGAATCTCTACCTGAGTACGCGTTCCACCAGCATGCTCGGCCAAAACCACACGTACGCTCGGGAAAACTTCCAGACGCAGCTCAGCCTGCGCAGCATGGCCTACGTCAACCGTTATAAATAACGAGGAGCCTTACAATGAATGCCCTGAAAAAACTTACACGACCCGACTCTGGCATCGCGCTTCTGACTACCATGCTGCTGATGCTGCTCATGTCCAGCATGCTGGTCGGCTTCATCCTGCTCATCACCTCCGGACAGAAGCTCAGCGGTGTCAACAACGACTACAGCAGGGCCTTCTACGCGGCCGAAGCGGGCATGGAAAAAATGACCGCGGATATCGGCACGCTCTTCGATACCAACTATTCGCCGACGGGTCCTCAAATCCTGGCTCTCGAAACCACTCCTCCTGCTCTGTCCAATATTAATTATGTCCAGGCCAATGGCGCCAGCGGCTACGTTATTAGCTTTCCGACGGATGGCTCTGGCAACCCCCTCGCCGCCAACAACGTGATTAACTCCGGTCCGTACCAGGGTATGACGGCTCTCCAGACCCTCTATACTCTCAACGTTACGGCACGCACGACGGCTGGCTCGGAAGTCAAGCTCCAGCGCACCACGCAAACGGTCGGTATTCCCGTGTTTCAGTTCGGTGTGTTCTCGACCACCGACGTCAGCTTCTTCGCCGGCCCCCAATTCAGTTTTGGCGGCCGCACCGCCACCAATGGGAACTTGTTCCTGGCCGCGAATCCCGGTCCGCTCACTCTTTCCCAGCCTGTTTCCGCATATCTGAATGTCATTCGCACCAACCTCTCGAACGGCACTTCCACTGCCAGCTCCTACAACGGCACCGTAAACGTATTCAATGGCAGCAGCACACGTCCCCTCGCGGAAACGGAAGGCAGCTTGGTTGGGACAGTCGGCTCAGCGGTAAATCCATCCTGGTCGACGATCTCTCTCGGTAGCGCCGATTATGCCGGCAACCTCCGGAATGGGGCCACCGGCGCGGACCAGTTGAATCTGGGAATCGTGTTACTTGGCAACGGCAGCACCCAGCCCACGGACCTGATTCGCCGCCCGATCCAGAGCGAAAGCGCTTCGATCACCAACCTGCGCTATTTCGCGGAAGCCAGCATCCACATTCTGCTCTCGGATAATCCGACGGACATTATGTCGCTCCCATGTATTGACACGTCCACACAGCCCTTGAACCTGGCGACGATGGCCATGCCTGTCGCCAACTGGACCGGCACGGCTGCCACTTTGAAAACCAAGATGACCACGAACAACACGGCGGGATACAACACGCCCCCCGTGCCGCTGGCTGCATCCGGCGCGGCGGTAGGTGCCACGGCCTATGTCCCAGGTGGAACTACTACACAAACCGGAAACGGCTACTGGCAGCCAACCCCCAACGTGGCTCCCTACACCGCGGGCTCGGGCCTGCCCATCATTACGGGCTACATCAAAATCGATGTGCAGACCGCCTATGGCAATCCTTGCGGCACTTGGAAAGACGTGACCCTCGAGGTCCTGAGCTACGGTTACGCGGGCCAAAACCTGAACCCCTGGAGCGGGCTTACCGCCTCACAATATGGGACTGCGGAGCCCCTGCTCAACCTTCCGACAGGCGTGCTGGGACAATCTTCCTGCCAGAACGTTCATCCCAACGCTATCATTCGGCTGGAACGCGTTCGCGACAACCCGTCCAACTGGGGCAATGCCTTCCAAAGCACCCGATGTGGCGTGCTAAACAGCACTACGACCCCTACAACTGCCAATCAAGTCGCTCCCGGTGCTTATGTTGCCGGAACTACGGAGGCAGGGTCACCGGCGGACTACTGGCCGAACGCACTCTTCGACCCGCGTGAAGGCACTCTCCGCGACGTCTCTCCCACTGGCACCCTGGGTGGTATCAACTATTCGAACATGGTTACTCTGGGCGGCGTCATGCAGTACATCGAAGTGGATGCCAAGAACCTGGCTGCCTATCTGGGCGGGACCGGCGTCTACGCAGCAGCATCCGGCCATCAGTCTTATGACAACGTGAACGCCCCGAACGATTTCACCCTCTATATTTCCGATCGGCGTGGCAACTACACCTCAGGGGCACTGACGAACGCCTGGCCGCCGCTTTCCCCGACTGGTCACGAGACCGGAGAATATGGCTGGGATGATTTTGTGAACCTCGCCAGCGCCAATGGCTGCCCGAATGGAACCCAGGATACCGGAGAAGATCTGGACGGCTTGGGCACCAGCGGTTTCTATACCTATGGACAGAACCCGACCTACATCATGGCCGCCGGGACGGTATACTCCAGCCTGACCTACGGTCAATACGGCACGTATAGTCTTGGGACTCCCGGAAACCTCTATGGCGCCGCAAACACGAATGCCCTCACCGCCAACGCGGGTTGCACGGTCACATCTCCTTCCACCGTATGGCCAATGACCTATGTAATCCACGCGCAAGAGGCCCGCGAGAACCCCAATCCGTTCTTCCGCCGGGCCATTAAAGTCATGGACGGCAATCTGCTCACCGCGCTCGGAACCTGCCCCGGCAGCGTTCCCTGCGGCCTGGCGATTGCCACGGAGAATCCTGCTTACATCCAGGGCGATTTCAACGCAAACTCCGCTGCCAACGGCTTTAGCGACCCGAACGTGGCTGTCTCGATCAATGCGGACGCCGTAACGTTTCTCTCGAACGCTTTCAACGACGTGAATACCTTTGCGACCCCCTACGCCAACGACAATACTGCGACCACAACCTGGTACCGCGCCGCAGTCATGGCCGGGAAAGGCGTTTCTTTCCCGATCCCGACTTATACGCCTGCTCCTGCCGCCGACTTTGGCACAGATGGCGGGGTCCACAACTTCCTCCGCTACATCGAAAACTGGGGCGGCCAGACCCTGAACTATCGCGGTTCTATTATCAGTATGTACTACAACCGCCAAGCCGTTGGAACCTACAAGTGCTGCACCACGGTCTACCAACCGCCCTCCCGCGGATACAACTTTGATACGGAGTTCCTGACTCCGTCCTTGTTGCCGCCGCGCACGCCGCTCTTCCGCGACGTGAACACGACAGGCTTTACACAGCTGTTGCTCCCGACTCAGTAGAACGCAGCTACCTGCTGCACCCTCGGCCGGCCCTGACTCGCTCGGGGCCGGTTTCTTTTTTGGTGGAAGCTATGGGAATGGAAGAAGGAACGAGCGGAGCATCCTGCAGCGCGCGGCATTCCGGCGACGAAAGCTTACGATCCCGGACGAGTGCGGGTGGTAAAGCTGGTGTTGACCGGCGGCACTACGCAAGCCTGCAACGGCGGCCAGCCCGCGTCGGTGGTTGGATTGCGGCAGAGCGATGTGATGGCGGGGCTGATGAGCGAGGGAAAGACGGTGTTGTCGAGCGGTTCGGCGTAGACCTGGTAGATGTGTCCCACTGGCAAATGGCCGATGATGTAAGTTCCATCAAATTGCGCGGGCCCTGGCGCAGCGCAACTCCAACCGCCGAGGGTCGCCCCAATCACCGCGCCGCTTGTATTATCCACCGTCACCACGTGCGCCCCGAAAATTCCCGTGACGCCTGGCGGCGATGCCGGCAGCGAGAGCGGATTCGCAGGGAGAATGCGTCCGCTGAGCGACCCTATGTTCACCATGTCCGAAGGATCCGGATACAAAACGCGCAGCCCGGTGCGATCGTCGTCGCCTAGCGGCGCGTCCGGCTCCTGAGTAGAGGGCCTGTTGTTGGAAAAAGTTCCAGGCGCGGGCGCGAACGGATACATCATCGCGTCCAAAACGGCGGAATGGCTGAAACCCAGCGTGTGGCCTAGCTCGTGCGTCATCAAGGACTCGAGATCGTACGAGTTTGGGTTGCTCGCGAGCGCCAAGGGTGTGGCGAATGTGATTGTGGAACTGCTGGGATCGAAATAGACGTCCGCGTCCAGAATCTGACCGACAGCTGTCGCGGGAGCGCCAGTTCCGACCTGAACTCCAATGATGTCCGCGGTGATGATGCGCGTGAACGCCAGAATCCCCGGCGTAAACGCACCGTCGGCCTGATCGAAGCAGATCGAATTTACGCCGTCCGCGCCGCAGGCATCTTGCGTTGCGGTGCGCGCTATCGGGGCGAATGTCCCCGGAATGAGCGTTGTGCCGCTTACGCCGGTCCATACGGCCATCGATTGCGTGATCACCTGTTCGATCTCGTTGAGTTGCCCGGCCGGCGTTTGATCCTGCGTGATGATGGTCACCGGATTGGTTCCGAGCACGGTGCTCCATTCCTCGGCAATGGCTCCCGGCGAAATCAGATCATGCGAAGCAACGGGACACGCCGAACCACCAGAAACGCTGGCCGGCTGGCGCACATCGGGAACAATTTGGTCAAACGCATATCCGCTCGCCCCTGGAATGCCCCAGAAGCCATAGAGGAGCGCGAGAAACGTCGCGGTGTAGGTGCGAAGAGTAATTCTGTCTTTCACTTTCATAGGCCGTCCCCCTTAGGATCACTGATTTTCACGTCGCAGCGCTTTGTGCAGCTTTTCCCGGAAAATCGAAACGGGAAGATTGCGAATCCCGCCGTGCCGAAAGGCGCGCGCCTGCGGATCGAAGATGGATGCAGCGGCGGAATCCTGCGTCACCATTTCCAGCCCGGACTGCGGATTGCGCGCAATGCGAAAAGTTCCCTGAGACCAGCCCAAGACCTGGTACGAGTCGCTCTTATTTCCCCACAGGAAGAGATAAACCTCTTCGCCGGGGCGAAACGCGGGAACTTCGTCCACATGCGAATGCAGATGCCCGACCTGCCCACCGAGCAGGCGGACCGTGACGATTCCGGGCAGCGTTCCTTTTTCTCGCTGCACCACTTCAAAGCGCGTTTCCGTCCAGATTTCTCCCTGCTCCCACTGGCTCGTCGCTCCGAGGCAACGCAGGCGGGCCACCGCCGTGGATTCCAGCGCCAGATCCTCGAACTTCAGGCGCGAAAGAGTTGTCGCGCTTGCCGCCACCGCAAGCACAAGCAGCGCGAGTCCCCCAAGAAAAAGAATCCACAAAAATCGCCGTCGCTCTACGTAACTCATGTTGGATTACCTCATCGCTTTCACTGGATTACCAAAGCGCCGCTTGCGGCGGTTTCGTCCAGATTTGTGTTTTGAATGAAAAGCGTGCGCGCGCCCGGCAACGCGCTCGCGGGAATTTGCAATGTCAGGTGAATGATTCCGAGGCCGGCGGGCTGTTTTGCAATCACGGTCACGTCGCCGGGGCCGGAAACCGTGAAGGTCATGCTGGTGTCCAGGCCGCTTTCGGAAAACACGCAGAGGTCGGCTGTTGTGGTGCCGCTGGCGGGGCGTAGCAGCGGCAGGGGATTGCCGGAAAGCGAGCAGGAATTGTTGGCAACGGAAAACATTCCCAGCGCTTCGACGTCCAGGTCCACGTCGTTTCCTTGCGTGCTGATGCCTGCGGTGGTCGGATCGACCACCGTGATGTCTTTGCCGGTCGCGTTGGGAGAAACCGCGCTCAAAGCAATTACGTCGTTCGACGCATTTGTTGGCGCCACGACCAGAGAAACGGCGTTGGATTCCGTCGCGTTGGGATTCTGGATTTGCACCGAGACATTTCCCGCGACAGAGACGTCGGCCGCAGTGACCGGTGCGGTGCACGCCGTCGCGGTAATGCATGTCGTGGTTCGCGCGGTTCCCGCGATGAGCAGAGTCGAGCCTGGCCCCGGACTGGAAATTGCGAACCCGCTGCCTTCTACCAGCAACGTAAAGCCGTCCGCGGCGCCAACGTAAACACTGGCGGGATGCATCGTCAGAATATTGGCGCCCGTGGAGATGGTTACGTTCGCTGCGCCTGACTGCGTAGTGTCGTCCGAACTGATGGCCACCACTTGCAGCGCATCGGGCGATGGAGCCGCGCCAGGCGCAGTGTAATTTCCGTTCGCATCAATCGAGCCGCAGACGCCGGCGTTCGCGCACGCGGTTCCCTGAATTTGCCAGACGACGCTCTGGTTGCTGGTTCCGAGCACGGCCGCGGTGAAGCCCTGGACCGCGAGGGGCGGCAGCGTGATGCTCGGCGGCTGCACGGATACGAGCACGTGATTGATGACCGTGATTTGCGAGTTCGCGGTTTTCGTGCCGTCCGCGGCGCTCGTGGCCATAATGCTGACGGGATTTGGCTGCGGGATCGTTCCCGGTGCGACGTAGTCCACTTGCAGGACGCTTCCGCCGGTCACGCTTTGGCACGGGCTTGAGCCGACCACGCAAATTTGCCCCAGAGTTGTGTTTCCGCCGGAAACTCCGCTCACGCTCCAGTTCAAGCCGGTATTCGTGGTGCCGAAAAGTTGCGCGGTCAGCGTGACGCGATGGTTCGCGGCGAGCGTGTACGTTGCGGGAGAAAGCGCGACGCTCACGCCCGGCTGGACGGCTATCGTGGCTTGCGCTTTTTTCGTGGGGTCGGCTTGCGGCGTCACGGTGACGGTTACCGTGTTCGGGCTCGGCGCGGTAGTTGGCGCAGTGTAGGTTGCGGTGTCCGCGGTGACCGTTCCGCCTGCGCCTTGCGTGGTGATTACCGTCAGCGTTCCGCAATTTGCGGAGCTGCAGCCTGGGCCGCTGAGCGACCAGGAAAGAACCGTGCTGGGATTCGATCCAGGGATTGGAGTCATTGTCGCGACGAGGGTTGCCGTGCCTCCGGCGGGCACGCTGGCTGGCGCGGTAAGCTGGAGCGAAAAATCACTAGTGATGAGAATGGCGGCCGAGATTTGCTTCGATGGATCGGCGACGCTTTGCGCCGTGATGGATGCATTCACCGACGAAGGAAGAATTCCCGGCGCGGTGTAGTTGCCGCTTAGGTCTACCGTTCCGCATAGCGCGGGGCACGATGCTCCTGTGAGGCTCCAACGGATGGATGTGTCCGGATGGCCTGCGCTTGTGATGGTGGCGTGAAATGGCTGTACGGAGCCGAGTTCGACGCTGGCGTTCGGCGGCGCGAGGCTGATGGCGATGTCACTGGTGATGATGAGCTGGGCTGTGTCTGACTTTGTGGAGTCGGCCTGGCTTGTCGCTGTCACGCGTACGGTCGAGGGCGAAGGCAGATCGGCTGGCGCGGTGTAAACACCGGCTGAGGTGATCGTTCCGGTGGAGGCGCTTCCGCCGGGAATGCCGTTCACGCTCCAGGTCACGGCTGTGTTCGTGGTGTTGGTCACTGCGGCGCTGAAGTTCTGCGTGTTTCCCAACAAGGCCGAGGCGCTAGCTGGTGTGACCGTGACCGTTATCGAGGGGGGAGGTGGCGGGGGGGGTGTTGTAATACCTGGACCGCCAACGCAGCCTATCATCCAGATGGGTGCGCTCAGGAGCGCGACGAACGGCAGCGCGGCCAACTTTGAGTGGTCGCGGCGTCTTGGCCTGGGATTCCGATTCGTTTTGTTGGGCGTGAGAGGCCGCATACCGGGCGGAATGCAGGCGAAGGGCCAGCGAAAGGGCGGGCGAGGTTCTGCTGTCGAGAGTGCACGAGAATTTTTCATTGGATTTGCTAACCGCATGAAAATAAAAGAGATATTTACTCGCTTCGACAGCCGCTCTTCCGGCGCAAACGGCACTCGGGTGCCAGATTCGGTCCGGTCGGCGAAGATAAGAATCCCCTTATGGAACTGGGGGCGTGAGGCGCTGTTCCAAAACGGGAGTGGCTAGCTGGAACGGCTCGCGGGCTCCGGCCCATCTTTTTCCGGCGTGCTTGTATTTAACCGATATTTAACCGATAGGTTAAATACAGAGGCGTTCTTGCGTTGTATTTAACTGGCAGGTTAAATACGCTCGAAAAACAGGCAACTTATTCAAACTTCCGTGAACCAAATCACTTGCCACGCCGTCTGGCAGATGTACGGGGAGGGCGAGCGCTTTCGGCTCGCACACGAGACCACATGCAGGAGCTGGTTCTGATCCAGCCAGGCGGTATCGCCGAGGACGAGTTGGCGCAGGAGCAGGCTCAGGCCGCTCTCCGCCGCGAATTCGAGGAACGGCTTGCCGAGTGCGGCCCGCTCGCGTTTCGCGTGGCGCGCGGAGTCTTGCGCAACTCCGCGGACGCGGAAGATGTGGCCCAGGAGGCGCTGCTGCGGGCTTACCGGCGCTTCGAGCATCTGCGCGATCGCGCGCGATTCCGCGGCTGGCTGGTGCGCATCTCGTTTCGGCTGGCGATTGACCGGACGCGTTCCTCGAAGCGCCGCGAAGTGCGCGAAACGCTGTGGTCGCAATCGGCGCCGCGGCCTTCTACGGAAGACTTGGCGGCGACCAGCGAATTCCAGGCGCATCTGGACCGCGCCATGGAAGAGCTTCCCGAAAAGCACCGGCTGGTCCTGTTGCTCGCGGCGATGCAAGGGCACACGCTCGAAGAAGTTGCAGCGATGCTGGGCCTCCCGATAGGAACGGTGAAATCGAGATTGTTTTTTGCAAGAAAGCAGTTAGCGGAGAAATTGCGATGCCATGTAAAAACTATCGAGAAGCGTTGATCGAAACCGCAGCCACCGGCGGCGCGCCCTCGCGGGAGCTCCGCTCGCACCTGGACGCCTGTGCGTCCTGCCGCGCTTCGTTCGCCGAAGAAAGACAGCTTTTCGCGACCATTGACGCGGACTTACACGCCGCCGTCAATTCCGAAGTGTCTGCTTCTCTTCTGCCGCGTGTGCGCGCGAGGCTGAACGAACAGCCTGCGCCACGGCGTTTCTGGATTCCCGCGTGGACGGCGGTAGTCGTTGCCGCTGCGCTCGTCTTTGCGGTCGTGTCGGTTCGCTACTTTAAGCGCGAACCTGCCAGGTCAATCCCGGATGGCGGTTCCGTGGCAAGCAGGGTTGTTCCTGGAGACATACCGAAAGCAACCGTTCTTGGGGCCATCGAAAAAACACCGCCTTCTGCGAGAAGCCATTTCGTGGGGCTAAAGAGAGTTAGTCGCAACGCGTCCGTCGAGGAGATTTCCGTGCTTCTGCCCGCGGGTCGAAAAGAGGCCGTGGATTCGTGGGTTGCCGACCTGCGGCGCGGAACCGCTACGGCCGACGAAATGCCAGCTGAAAAAGCAGGGCAGCCGTTGGGGGATCTGAAAATTTCACCGCTCGGCGTTTCGCCGATTGAAATGACGCCGTTGGAGGATGTAAGCGGAAACTCGGCGTCCGAAAACAAACCGACAAAAGATTGAGAGTTCGAGCCAATTCCAAAGGAGCGTTCCATGAAAAAGATCATTCTGCTAGCAGCGATTTCGGCACTTAGTTTTGGTGCGCAAGCGTCGTGGCCGCAAGACAAAGGGAAATCGGATGACGCGGCCAAATCCGCACACGGAGAACTGGGCATAACCCCCCTGCGCGTGCAAGTTGTATTCACAGAATACGACGGCGACAAGAAAATCGGCAGTCTACCGTACACGATCCTTGTAAATTCGGACGATAAAGGGCCGCAGGCGGCGGTGCGGATGGGATTGCGGGTTCCGATTGAAATATCGGGTGCGCCTGGTAGCCATCAATTTCAATACCAGGATGTCGGCACAAACTTGGACGGCCGCGCGGACAGGACGGATGACGGCCGGTTCCTCTTAAAGCTAAACGTGGAAAAATCTTCTGTGTACGCGCCGAGCGAAAGCCAGAAAACGGCCACTGCAGCCGGTAACGAGCTCAGCAATCATCCCATTGTCCAAACATTCAAGACCCAGGTGAATCTGCTTATTCGTGATGGGCAGACGATTCAATCGACAGTGGCGACGGATCCGGTTTCGGGGCATGTGACGAAACTGGATGTCACGCTTAACGTAATCAAATAGGACGCTGTGAGGGCTTCACGCTGTTTTCAGGATTGCAGCGAGGGCGCTGCTTAAATCCGGATGGAGAAACTGGTAGCCGAAATGTTGCAACTTTTGCGGAAGGACGCGCTGGCCGGATAAGAGCAGCGCGTCGGCCATTTCGCCGAGGGCGAGGCGCAGTGCGAATGCCGGGGCCGGGAGCAGCGCCGGTCGATGAATCGTCCTCCCGAGAATTTTTGTAAACTCGGCGTTCTGCACAGGTTGCGGCGAGATTACGTTGATGGGGCCGCGGACGTCTCCTTTTTCGAGCGCGAAACGCAGAATTTCGATTAGGTCTTCGAGCGTGATCCAGGACATCCATTGTTTGCCTGAGCCTAGTTTTCCGCCGGCGAAGAATTTGAAGGGCAGGAGCATTGGCGGTAGCGCGCCGCCATCCCTGGACAAGACAATTCCAATGCGGGCTCGCACGACACGGATGCCGATGGCTTCGGCTTTTACTGCTTCGGCTTCCCAGTCTTTGCCCAAGTTGGCGAGGAAATCGTTTCCTGGCTGGCTTTCTTCCGTCAGGATTTCATCGCCGCGATCGCCGTAGATGCCTGTCGCCGAAGCCGAGAGGAGCACTCTGGGCCGCGCGTTCATCTTTGCCAGAGCATTGACCAGGGAGCGCGTGGTATCAATGCGGCTGGAACGAAATTGCGCTTTGCGTTCTGCGCTCCAGCGGCCATCGGCGATCGAAGCGCCTGCGAGGTTCACCACGGCGTCCGCGCCGACGGCTGCGCCGCCCAACTCTCCTGTCGCGGGATTCCACGCTACGTCGAAGCCGTCTTTCGATTCGCCTTTTGCGGTGCTTTGTGGACGAACGAGGCGGCAGACGGTGTGGCCGTCTCTTGCCAGGGAGCGCACTAGCGCGGTGCCTACCAGGCCGCTTGATCCTGTCACGAGAATTTTCATAGTGAGCTTGCTCGATTCTTTCGCTATGCCACTCGAATAGCTGCCTGCTCAGAACGCTACGCAAGCTTCTGCCAGCGGTCAAGTTTCAGAAAGTTTCAAAATAGCTTGCTTGGACGAAACTGTCGAATTTCATGCCGCGTGGGCGGAAGGTCGCCGCTGAGACTGTAGCGCAACGATATTGGTGCTCACTGCGCGGGCTATAGCCCGTTACAGTTCCGCGGGTTACAATTCTTTGGTGACCCTTCCAGCACAAACTGCGCGCGTTAAGGTGCTTTTCTTTGGGCGGCTCAAGGAAATTGTTGGGCAGGCGGAAGATTCGGTTGAGTTGCCCGACGGCGCGCCGATTGAAGCGCTTTTTTCGCGCTATGGCGCGACGCATCCTGAGCTGCTGCGTTTTCGAGCTTCGCTGGTGGCTTCGCGGAATCAGGAATTTGTTGCGTGGAACACGCCCTTGCATTCCGGCGACGAAGTCGCTTTCCTTCCGCCCGTCAGCGGCGGTTAGTTCAGATGGCCATGAAGAAATCTCCCCAACCCGATCTGCTGGCTCTGGTGCGCGACCCTATCGACCACGCCACTTTGATCCAGAATGTGCGCGCCGCCGAGAATGGAGCTGTCGTTACGTTTGATGGCTGCGTGCGCAATCATTCGCACGGGCGCAGCACGCTTTATCTGGATTACGAAGCTTACGAGACTATGGCGCTGACGAAAATCCGCGAAATTGCCGCACAGATGCACGAGAAATTTCCGATACATCTCGTAGCTATCGCGCATCGCCTCGGGCGGCTGCAAATCGGCGAGACCAGCGTGTTTATCGCGGTCAGCTCGGCGCACCGGCCTGCGGCGTTCGACGCTTGCCGCTACGCGATAGACACGCTCAAGAAGACCGTGCCCATCTGGAAGAAGGAATATTTTGTGGATGGCGCCGTCTGGGCCGACGGCGAAGTGCCCCCTGCGCCTCCGGAGACTCGGGCCGCGAATCCTGCATCCTAATAAATCAATGACATCTCGATCCCCACGCACTCTGCTATCCACGGCTGCTGTTTTCGCCGCGCTTTGTGCGTTCAGGATCGCTCTTGCACAGGATAAGCCGGACCGACCGCCGTGGGCTCAGCCGAAGCCGAGACCGCCTGCGAATGCGTCTGCCGTGGATACGACGCCTCCCACACCGCCTTCCTTGCCTTCATCACCGCCGTTGCCGCCGGACGGCGGCATTGTGCCAACGCCGGTACCGCCGCTTCGGCCGCCGGAAGAGGCTGACGCGCAGCGCGCCAGGATCAAGGTAAAAGTGGAACTCGTCAATATTCTGGCGAGCGTTCTGGATGATCACAGCCATCCGGCGCCGGACCTGCCTATCGAAGCCTTCCAAGTCTATGAGGAAGGCGTGCCGCAGAAGATTGAAGTGTTTGAATCGGAGACGCAGTTGCCGCTCGACCTGGAGCTGATGATTGATGCGAGCCTGAGCGCGAACATGGAAATCGGCTTTGAGAAAGAGGCGGCGGCGCATTTCATCCGGCAGGTTTTGCGTCCCAACGACCGGTTGTCGGTGTTTTCGTTCGACGAAAACGTTACCCAGGTAGTGGCCTTTTCGGACAATGTGCCGAGCCTGCAAGCCGCGGTGCGCAAAATCCCCCCTGGCGCAGGCACTTCCATTTATGACGCCGTGCTGCTCGGCGCGCGGGCGCTGGAGAAACGGGGCCCGGAGCGGCGACGGGTCATCATTCTGGTTACCGACGCGGGAGAAACCACCAGCCGCAGCGATTTTGATGGGGCGCGAAAGGCGGCGGTGCGCTCGGACGCGTTGCTTTATTCGATCGTGATCCGGCCGATTAAAAACGAGAGTGGGCGCAACACGGCGGGGGAACACGCGCTGCAAACCATCACGGAGACAACCGGCGGGAATATGTTTTTTCCGGATACAGCATCGGAGTTGGATGTCATTTTCGATTTGATTGACCGGGAGCTGCGGACGCAGTACCGGCTGGGCTACTACCCGACGCCGCGCGGGCCAGCTAATACATACCGCAACGTCGAGGTTAAGGTCCTCAATGGGGACTACCATGTGCGGAGCCGGAAGACCTACCTGACCGGACCGCAGTGAAAATAAAGAGGTTAGCGACTGAATGTTAAGATTTAGGGGCAGAGAGTCCTACCCCTCCCCCACCCCTATTTTTGCAAAGATGTGAAAACAAAGGGTTTAAGGTGCTGGGGTCTGCTAAAGATTTGATTCCATAGAACTTACGGGCAATTCCTGCGAAGTGCTGATAGGGTGCGCTTTTGCAGGGGCGAAGGGCTGAAGCCTGGGCGGAAACCGACTTGTGGCCACACTGCTTTCCGCTTGGAGCGTAGCATGGCGGTTACCGATTGTCAATCAATGTTATTGATAATGGAAAAGGTATTCGAACGGACCGGATGTCGTTACCAATGCGAGCGTTGGCCGCGTTTGGGCTTTTTCGTGAGCGCTGATGGTAGAGTGGAAGTGGCACTAGTGTGAGTGCGTGGAGCGATTTTCCGCAGAGCAGAAAACTTTCCCGATGAGCAAAGATTACCTGGAAGCTGCGATTGAGATTGCGAAGGAAGCGGGCACGATTTTGCGCGAGGAGTTCGCGCGTCCTCCGGAGATCAGTTACAAGGGTGATGTGGATCTGGTGACACAGGCGGACAAGCGGTCTGAGAAGGCGATTGTTGCGCGATTGACAAAGTATTTTCCGGAGCATTCGATTGCGGCGGAAGAGGGAACGGGGCACGACAGCGGGTCGGAGTTTTGCTGGCATGTGGATCCGCTGGATGGGACGACCAATTTCGCGCATGGGTATCCGTGCTTTTCGGTGTCGATAGCGGTGGCGCAGCGCGGGGCGCTGCTGGCCGGGGTGGTTTACAACCCATTTTATGAAGAGCTTTTTGCAGCGGCACGGGGAGCCGGGGCTACGCTTAACGGAAAGAGAATTTACGCGTCGAAAGTAGATGCGCTAGCCACGAGCCTGCTGTGCACGGGATTTCCGGTACACAAACGGCAGGCAACTCCGAACATTCATTACTACTGGGATTTCACACTGCGTTCGCATGGTGTTCGACGAGATGGATCGGCGGCACTGGATCTGGCGAGCGTGGCGGCAGGACGTTTTGATGGATTTTGGGAGTTCGGGCTCAAGACGTGGGACACCGCGGCGGGGGTTTTGCTGGTCGAGGAAGCGGGCGGTAAAGTTACGGACTTTGCGGGGGAGCCGTACCGGCTTGGAGGGCCGATGATTTTCGCCACGAATGGATTGATTCACGAGGAAGCGCGGGCCGTGGCTTTGGAGATTTCGAAGCGCGATCCGGCTGCTCCCCTGCGCCGTTAGGCTGTGTGCCTGCCCCGGCAATATCCACTAACAGAAAGCTACTACGCTACTTACAACTTCTTAATGCCCTCGAAGCTAACCTGCTTTGGCAACGACAAAGTATTTTGAGCCTCCCGACGACGCTCGACATCCAACATTTAGAAATCCGTTGCCAAGCATCACTTTTTTGAAGGGGAAGATATGCGCGCATTCACACAGTCTGGAAAATTGGTTATTACGCTGGCCGTGGCATTGCTTTGCTTGAGCACGGCGCCCGAAGCAGTGTTTGCCGATGACGGTAAGGATGACAAGGACAAAACCAGTGCGCCGGCAAAAGTTGCACCTGCCAAGACGGATCCCGCTGCCGCAGGATTGACGGAGCGGGAGCGCATGTTGTTGGATCGCGTCGAACAGCTCGAGAAGCGTGTGGCGGAGCTGGAAGGGAAGAAGGATGGAGGTGCGCCGGGGGCTGCGGCAGCGGCTCCGGGTGAAGCGAATGCAGTCGCGGCGACCGCGCCAGTTACGAATGCCGCACCGGGGAATGTGGCTACGGCGGCGTCGAACAGTTCAACCAGTGTTGTGAAAAGCGCGGACAGCGGGGCGTCGGCGACAGTTGCTGCGTCTCCGGCCAGTGCGGGCAGTCCCGCGAGTCAGGATCAGACCACGCCGACGAACGTGGCGCAGGTTGCGACCAACGGAAAGCCGGGCAATGTCGAGCCGTTTTCGGATGCGGACTGGACCTGGCTGAACGGCAATCCCCGTACGAAGGACATTTATTGGGACACGAAATTCTTTACGCCAGAAATCCGAGTCGACACAAACTATGTCTCGGACTTCAACCACCCGACGGATCACTCCATTGGAGGTTCGAGCGAGTTGTTTCGATCGAGCGAGGTGCAGTTGGAGCAGTTGGGCATCGGCGGCGATTTTCACTATGACGACGTGCGCGGCAGGTTTATGACGCAGCTCGGTATGTATTCCGCAACGACGCCACGGAATGACGCCAGTCCAGGCCATGGACAATGGGATTTGGACGCTGCGTATCGCTACCTGTCAGAGGCATACGGCGGGTACCACTTCAACGTGCTGCACGGGGTGAATGTGGACGCGGGGATATTCTTGTCTTATATAGGATTGTTCAGTTACTACAACTTCGACAATTGGGCGTATCAACCTTCGTATGTTTCGTCCAATACGCCGTGGTTTTTTAATGGCGTGCGCGTGCAGGTTTTTCCGACCGAGCATTTGAAAATTGAGCCATGGTTTATTAATGGGTGGCAGTCCTACGCTTCCGCCAACCACAGGCCCGGCGTGGGAGGACAGATTAAGTGGACTCCAAAGCCCTGGCTCAACATTATTTCCAATAATTACGGCCTGGGCCGGGATGATCTCTTCCTGCCTGAGCGCAGGCGAATTCATACCGACAACAGTATCGAAGTGAAATACTACGACAATCCTGAGAAAACCCTCGACAAGATGGCGTTTTCGCTTACGGGCGACTTGGGTTGCGAGTATGGCGAGGGAGTGAGTTGCTATGGCGATAGGAAAGGAGGGCCCAAGCAGAGCTTTGTCGGCTATATGTTGTACAACCGGTTCTGGTTCCACAATGACCTGTTCGGGCTGACGGTTGGCGGCGGGCAGATCAACAATCCGGGACGCTATCTAGTTTTGCTTCCGCCTATCAATGGAGAGACGGCGATTACCGCAGCCACGAATTCCCCCTACTTTACTGAGAATCCTGGGGACCCGTACAAGGCTTGGGATTCGTCGATCACTTTCGACTATATGCCCAAGCAGTACATCACGTTCCGCTGGGAGTATGACTATCGGCACGCGAACGTTCCTTATTGGACGGGTAGAGGCGGCATCACGCCGCCCGGCGGAAACACCGGGGCGCCTCAATTCTACGTGTGCAGCAGTGGCAGTTCGTCGGGCCAGCTGTCGCTGGGTCCGGCGGAGACGGCTTGCGGGGGCGGAATCAACAGCGTTTGGTTTCCGGATCTACGGAAGGATGAATCGTTTATTGATTTGTCCATCCTCATCAAGTTCTAGCGGTTTAGAGAGTTGAGTATGGCGATGTGGGTGCCGGAGAGGCTTGGGCTTGTTCTGGCACCCAATTGGCCTAGAAGCGCGTGGCGAGCGGGGGAGTTGCTGTTACTTGCCGACGTAGCTGGTAGCTGACAAATTCGAGCGCGTTAGTTCCTTGACGTTTAGCTGGCCGTTCCTGGTCTTATCCAGCCGGTCGAACTCTGCGGCCATGAACTTCAGGAATTCCTGTTTCGAGACCATGCCGTTCTTGTCGGTATCCATGAGGGGCAGCAACTGCTTGATGCCTTCCTCGCCGATGGCCATTTTATTCTGGGGCTTGGGGACGGCAGCTTTTTGTTGCGCCGCATTGCCAAGCAGAGTCCCTGTCAAAACCAATACCGCGATTGCGGCGAATATTCGGAGTTTGTTTGATTGCATCAGCATAGTCGGCTCCTTTAAAGGCGGCAAATTGGGGCCCGGATTGGGCCAATGTACACCCGCCGAGCTGAAGGCCGTTTACGCAAAATACGAATATACAAAATTCAAATTATTTGAACGGCGCTAGCCCTGGGTTCGCGGCAGCGGATATACGTGCGGGCATGCCGCCTTCCATTCTTGATTCAAAAAAATGATGCACATTCTTTGAATTTACCTGCAAAAGACTAACGGAATTCTTATGCCTGCTCGCTTACTTTCCATGTGCCTGACGGGTCTCCGTCAGGGAGAAAGTACGGGGATACTCACATGGTTAGAAATTGGACGATCGTTTTGAGTGTTGTTGCGTTGTTGTGTCTGCCGGGGTTTGGCGCAGGGCAATCGACGTTCGGGGACGTGGTTGGGGTGGTCAAGGACCCGGGACAAGGAGCGGTTGGGGGAGCGCAAGTGACGCTCACTAACGCGGATGAGCACACGCAGCATACGGCTACGACGGACGCCGATGGAGCGTTTCATTTTGTAAATTTGAAGCCAGGGCATTACGAGCTGGTTGTGGCTGCAGCGGGATTTGCCGATTACAAAGTTACGGCAATGCAGTTGGATGCGCGGCAGACATTGCGGCTCGACGTGGTGCTGAAGCTGGCTAGCGCGGCGCAGAGCATTGAAGTTGGGGGAGACTCGGGGCCGGTCATTAACACGGAGAATGCGACACTTGGAGACACGAAAGATTTTTCGCAGATCACGAATTTGCCGGTGAATTACCGCGGGGCCACGACGAGTCCTCTGGCAATGCTGGCAACGGTGCCGGGAGCGCAGCAGGACGCTAATGGAAATGTTTCGGTGGGAGGCGGGCTGCCTTCGCAGGTGCAATATTCGGTGGATGGGTCTTCGACGGTGAATATCCGGCAGAATGGCGCGCTGGGGAACATGAATCCTTCGTCGGAGCTGATCAGCGAGTTCAAGGTGACGCAGTTCAATAATAATGCGGAGTTTTCGCAGGTTGGCGACGTGACCATCAGCACGAAGAGCGGGACGGAAGCGTTTCACGGGAGCGTATTCGAATATTTTCAAAACAGCGCGCTGGACGCGGCCGTTTGGGGTTCGAATATAAATGGCGACACGCTGAAGCCGCACAAAGTGTTTCATACGTTTGGCGGGAGCCTGGGGGGTCCGCTGAACATTCCCAAGCTTTCGCACGGGAAAGCGAAGACGTTTTTCTTTACGGATTATGAGGGGAATCGAAAGCGGTACTCGACGCCGCTGTTCCTATTTGTGCCAACGAATGCCATGCGGTCGGGGGATTTTTCCGCCCAGGCGGCGCCATTGATGGATCCGTTCACGGGGAAGCCATATCCAGGGAACAAAATACCAAGCGGGAGCGCTTGCACCAGCGCGCAGGATTGCATCAACCCCGTGGCGACGGCGCTGCTGAATTTCATTCCCGCGCCAAACATCAATGTGAGCGCGGCGAATTTCGGGTCGCAGGCCAATTATTTGCAGCAGACGCCGACGCCGAGCAACACGAACGGATTTGATACGCGGATCGATCGCACGCTGACTTCGAAACAGTCGATTTTTGTGCGGTGGAGCTGGAAGCATCTGGACGGGCAGTCGCTGACGGATGCGTATCTGGGAACGCTGAACAGTTTTCTGCCGCCGGACAATGATTTAGAGCACAACAACAACATCCTTGTTTCGCACAATTATCTGATTACGGACCACCTGGTGAACGAAGCGCGGTTTGGGGTTTCGTTGTGGGAACTGCAAGTGCATTTTCCCATCGAAGGGGCGACGGCGATTTCGGAGTTGGGACTGCAGGGGCTGGACATCAGCGATCATCCAACGACCGGAGCGTTTCCGATTTTCAATTTCAGCGACGATCCGGGAAATTATTCGCCGATTGGGCGGGACAAGGATGGCACAACCAAGTCGACCACGATTCAGCTTGCCGACAATCTCACGTGGATTCACGGACGGCACACGATGAAATTTGGCGCGGATGTGCGGCGAGTGGGCTATCAGGACATCGAGAGTTTTGGAGGGGCGGATGATTTTGGAGATTTCACGTTCGACCAGGGAGTGTTTACCGGAAACGCGTTCGCGAATTTGCTGCTGGGATTGCCGACGAAGACGTATGTCGCGCAGTCCGGGCCGGATGTGCACGCGCATGCCACGCAGACCGGCGTATATGGGCAGGACGAGTTCCGGCTGAATGACCGGCTCACGCTGTCGTTTGGATTGCGATGGCAGGCGCTGCCGCCGTTTGTGAGTTCGCTGAACAATCTGACGGCGTTCGATGTTCACAATGGAGGCGTGATCATTCCACTGGGGAATCAGCCGCGCGCGGCGTTTCTCGAGTCGATTAACACGTGCGTTGCGGGCAGCGGGATTACCTGCGGTGTGCCGACCGCGGCGGATAGTGCGCTGGGTTGCGTTCCGGTGAACGCGGCGCTTCCTTGCGCGCCGGTTGAATTTGCAAACACCGTGGGCCTGGGGCCGGGGCTGCGGGAGTTTTACAGAAAGAATGTTCAGCCGCGTTTAGGATTCGCTTACCGACCGTTTGGGAACAACAAAACCGTGGTGCGCGGCGGGTTCGGAATTTTTACGATGACGAACCTGGGGCAGCTTTCGTTCAACACAACAAATATCGATGTGGCGGTAGTGCGGACGACGTTCAATCCGGATGCCACGACGGGAGCGCCGACGTATCAGTTTCCGTCGGTGCGCACGCCGGACAATCCTTTGCTGATTGCGGGCACGGGAGATTTCTACCAGAACACGCTTACGAATTATCGCGATCCGCAGTCCGCGCAATGGAACTTCACGATTGAGCGAGAGCTCGCACATGATTTGACGCTGCGAGAGAGCTACGTGGGCATGGCTTCTTACCGGATGAGCGAGACGGTGGACCTGAATCAGGTCGAACCGAGCACGATCAGCCCCAATCCCAACCCGAAGCCGTATCCGAATTGGGGAAGAATTTTGTCGACTACCAATGAGGGACACGTCAACTATAACGGGCTGCAATCCGAGCTGAACTTGCACGCGCGCGGCGGACTCACGTTGCAAGCGAGCCATGTGTGGGCCAAGAATCTTGGGAACGTTGGCGGCGATGCGCCGACGGCGTTTAATCCGGAGATTATTTACGGAACGCCGGTGGCGAACCGTTTTGATCTTTCCGCCGATCGCGGCAACATGGCCGGGACGCGGCGTAACCGATTTCTGGTCACGGCGCTGTACGACCTTCCCGCCGGCCGGAACCGAAAATATTTCAGCCACATGAAGGCGGTGCCGGAAGCGATTCTGGGAGGATGGTCGTTCAGCACGGTGAGCCTGTTTGAGACGGGGCCGTATCTGACGCCGATCACGAGCTCAAGCTACGATCCGGGAAATCTGAACATTTCCTATCGCGGCGCGATTCAGCGGCCGGATTGCACGGGCAATCCGAACGTGGCGAACGCCGCGGCGGGAAGCATGTTCGACATTAACGCGATAAATCCGATACCGGCCGGGCCGGTTGGAAACTGCGGCGTGGGGATTCTGGAAGGTCCGGGGACAACGACGATTGCGGCCGGGCTCTCCAAAAACTTTCATTTGACCGAGCGGTTTAGGCTGCGGTTTGAAGGCACGTTCACTAATTTGCTGAACCACCCGAATTTTGCGCCGCCTCCGACGAACGTCACGGCGTCGTCCTTTGGCATCGTGCAAAGCGTGCAGACCGCGGAAAACAGTGGCAATCGAACGGGACAACTCTCGTTGCGGCTGGATTTCTAAGTCTGGCGCGGAAGAAAAAATCGCCGGTTCGCTCTGCTGGAAAGCGGCCGGCGATTTTGGTAAGTTTCCGAGCGTTTGGAATCGATAGCAGCGATGGGCGCGGAACTACTTGGCGCCCCACTCCGCGTAAGACTTCGCTACGGTGGGCCCGATCGAGAAGTCCCAGGCGAAGGGGGAGACGTTCTTGAATTTCTCGGGAATCACATAGCGATCCACGGCCTCTGCTACGGGCACGCCCGCCTTGTAAAGCTTTTGGGCTTGCTCTTCGATGTCATCGAAGAGGGAACGGAACATCGCTATGCCTTCCTGGCCGCAAATCTGTCCATGCCCCGGCACGAAGAGCGTGTCCTTGTCCCACGACGCGAAAGTCTTGAGCGTTCGCCGCCAGCCGGAGACGGTGGCCCGGTCATCAAAAGTGACCGGGAAAATGCCGTTGAAGAGCAGATCGCCGGCGTAAACGACGTTTTGTTCCGGGACGCGAACGATAAGGTCCGTGCCGGAGTGTCCTGGGTAATGCTCGATCACGGCCGTTAATCCGCCGAGGTCCACCTTCATGGGCAGCTTTGCTGGATCGAGCGGGTGATTTGGTAGAGTGAGGGTGCTTGCGTTGATAGCGTCGAAAACATTCGACATGGCATCCAGATAGCCTTGCCGGTGAGTTTTGGCTAATTCTGATTTGGCCTCTTTTACGGCTTTCTCTTCAGGCGCGAGTGCCACGGATTTGCTCACGCCCTGGAGCACTCCGTATTTCGCCACTATGCGCTTTGCGGTATCTGCATGCGCCCAGAGGGGCGTCCCCTTCGCGCCATAAAAAGCGTTGCCCGTCGAATGATCATAGTGATAGTGAGTGTCCAGAGCGGCCTTGACCGGCACCTGGGTTACTCCTTGCAGCGTCTCCCATTGAAATGCTGCTCCGAGAGGCGAAATGAATCCTTCCAGAACGAAGGCCGAATCTTTTCCGGCGAGGAAGCCGCCATTGCAGAGCGTCTGGAACCCTTTCGTGGGATCGGAAATCGTGGCGTAGAGGCCGTCACCGATCTTCCTTACGGAAGCGAAGCCTTTGTCGGCGATCACTGTTTGCGAGACACGGGAATCACCCGCGAGCTCCGCGGCCAGAGCCGGGAAAGGGAACAATTTGGCCGCGGAATAAAGCGCGCCAACATACGAGGCACGGGTCAGGAAATTGCGGCGAGAGAACGGCATGGACAGGTCTGTCATTTTTCCTCCGTTGGATGAATGCCACGATTGGATGATGTGTCCCGAAGAATGGTTATTCCTGCAAGCACTTTGAACCAGGACAAAATTCCAGTCAATCCATGTTTTTTGTGCGCCGTCACGATTACATCACATCGGCGGCGAACTTTCTGCTGGTTGTTGCAACATCGGGATACCTTATATAGATAATCCCAGGCTTGGGTTACGGATTATGCGGAGGAGGTGTGTCCCATGGCCAAAATGGCAGCGCTGCTTGCGATGTGGCTTGCCCTCGCGCCGGCGTGGAGTCCCCAACATGACCGGGTGAGCGAATGCGTCGAGCGCTGCAACGCGCAGCAGGGAGACCCGGACGTGGAACGCCAGGAGATCATCCTTCTGGAGAAGGAAGCCGCGCACGCCATCCAGTTGACTGACACGACTTTTTTCCGGCGAGTGTATAGCGACGATTTTTCCGGCACGCTGTCTCACGGCGAGAGGGTCGACAAGACGAACTTCATCAACGCAGTGCAATCGAGCGTGATCAAGTACGAGTCTTTTTACGCTTCGGACATTAAGGTGCATATCTACGAGGATACGGCGGTGGCGACTTGCTTGTGGTCGTCGAAGGGTGTGGTGAAGGGGCAGACGGTGTACACGCAGATGCGCGTGATGCACATTTACTTGAACGGCCTGAATGGCTGGAAAGTTGTGGCTGGGCAGGCCAGCGCGTTGCCGCCTTATCTACAGCAGTCGCTGTAGATTTGGTTTCGAGCTTTACAGGGGACGTTTCGACGATTCGCCTGCTGAATGATTTTTCTTTACGCGGGTAGCGCTGTGCGTTCTGCGTTGACGGCGGCGCCGATGACTCCGAGCTCATCGTTTGAGGGAATGACTTCGAAGCGGCTGCCCTGAAGCGGGCTCATCTTCACCATTTCGTGGACGATTCGTTCCAGCAATCCGATATCGATGAAATTCGCGTTAGGGCCGGTGAGGTAGAACTGGCCGGGGCCCTCCATGTGGATGCTCGTCGCCGTGGCGGCGGCAAGAGCGCGATGGCAGCGGGTCACGAACTCGGCGCAACGCGTGTCGCCCGTTTTGGCATTCGCAATAACCTCTTCGGGCTCCATGTCCAGGAAGCGCAGCCGCATGGAGCGGTATCCCAGAATGCCTTCGAGGTGGCCGCGGCCGCCGCAGCCGCAGAAATTTTCTTTGGGATCGAGAGTGACGACCGTGTGGCCGCCCTCCCACACCCCTTCGCTCCAGGGAAAACGGCCGAAGCCGATGCCATTTCCAAGCGTCCAGACGCGGTTCAGCTTGTGGAGTTTGCCGCGTGTGGCAGCGATTCCGGCGGCCATGGCGTCCGCATCATTGAAGACGCGGACGGGAACATCCTTGCCGTCCAGTTTTAAGGCGCCGGACAACGCGGCCTGCAAATGGAAACCCTTTATCTGTTGAAGATTTGGGGAATCCTCCACGACGCCATCGCGGATCACTCCGGGAAACCCCAGGCCTATGGCGTGGATTTTTTCTCCTTCGGCGAGCGATTCGAGCTGCTGGCGTATGCTTTCGGCGATTCTGTCCGCGGGCATGGATTGCAGTGCGTCCACGGGCTGCGATTTTTCGGGAACCATGCGGAGCGGACCGACCACTTTGTCCCCCTCCACCAGTCCCACCGCGATATGCTCCATCACCAGTACACCAGCTGTTCTGCGCATCGTATTCCTGCCTATCGCCGGCAACTGCGCGTGCTACCGCCCAAGTTTCGCAAGCGCACCGGCTAAGTCTTGGAGAGTTTGTTAAGTCCGTTGAACGCGGCCGTTTTGTAGCATTCCGCGAGGGTCGGATAATTGAAAACGCTGTCGACGAAATATTCGATGGTGCCTTTCAACGCCATTACGGCTTGCCCGATGTGAAGAAGCTCCGAGGCGCCTTCTCCGATGATGTGCACGCCGAGGAGCAGCTTTGTATCGGGATCAAAGATCAGTTTCAGGCGGCCCGTGGTGTCGCCGCGAATCTGCCCGCGGGGGATTTCGCGGAAATAGGCGATTCCCACTTCGTAGGGGACGCCTTCGTCGGTGAGTTGCTCTTCCGTTCTACCAATGAAGGAAATTTCAGGGATTGTGTAGATGCCGTAGGGATAGAGCGCCTTGTTCGATTTGACGGGCATACCAAAGGCGTTTGCCGCCGCGATGCGGCCCTGCTCCATGGAGACGCTGCCAAGGCTCGGGAAACCAATTACGTCGCCGACGGCGAAAATGTGCGGTTGCTTTGTGCGGTATTCCGCGTCGACGGGAATACGGCCGCGAGCATCGGCTTCGAGGCCCGCCGCGGCGAGATTCAGCTCATCGACGTTGCCTTGTCTGCCGATGGCGTAGAGCAACGCTTCGCCGGAAACTTTCTTTTTGCTTCTTAGATTGGCGACGACGCCCGACTCAGGATGGTCTTCCACGCTTTCGACTTCTTCATTTAAGCGCAGCGTGACGCGGCGGTCGCGCAGGTGATAGCAGAGGGCTTCGACCATTTCCGAATCGGCAAATTCGAGCAGGCGCGGGCGTTTTTCGATAAGTGTGACGCGCACGCCGAGGGTGGCGAACATGCAGGTGTACTCGACGCCGATGACGCCGCCGCCGACCACCATCATGGTCTTGGGAATGACGGGCATCTGCAAAATTTGGTCGCTGTTGATGATGGTGGTGTTGTTGAAGGGCACCAGCGACGTCGAGGCGGGCTTCGTTCCCGTGGCGATGATGATATTTGCGGCCTCGTAGTCGGCTTGCCCGCGCAAGCCAACCACGCGAATATGATGCGGATCGACGAAACTGCCCATGCCGGTGAAGACTTCGATGCCGTTGCGGGAGAGTTGAGCGCGAATCACATCGATTTCGGTTTTGATCACATGCTGGGCGCGGAATGCCAGGTCCGCCATGGTGATCTGTTCTTTGACGCGGTAATTGACGCCGTAAATGCCCTGGTAGTGAAAGCCGGAGAGATGCAAGACTGCTTCGCGAATAGTTTTGCTGGGGATGGTGCCCGTGTTGATTGCGGTGCCGCCAATGACTTCGAGTTTTTCGACGAGAGCGGCGCGCTTGCCGAACTTCACCGCTTGAATCGCCGCGCGTTGTCCCGCGGGACCGGAGCCGAGGACGATGAGGTCGTAACTCTCCATAACGATGCCGCGCAAATCGGGGGGTGATGCCGCGCAAGTATACCACCGCCTATTTATTTGTCTTCGGTTGGGTACTTTTTAGGCGGGCTCGGAAGGGTCAATCACTCATAACGCAGAGCGACCATGGGGTCTACGCGCATGGCTCGCCGCGCGGGAATGTAACAAGCCAGTAGCGCGACGCTTACAAGCAGCAGGGCTACGCCGCCGAATGTGAGCGGGTCGGTGGGTTTCACTCCAAAGAGCAGGCTTGCAATTACCCTCGCGAACGCAAACGCGAAGAGCAAGCCAAGCGCGGCTCCTGCAAATGCCAGTTGGGCGCCGCCGCCGATAACGAGTTTCCAGATATCGGCTGGCTGCGCGCCGAGTGCCATGCGGATGCCGATTTCGTTGGTGCGCAGGCTGACGACATAGCTCATCACGCCATAGACACCCATTGCGGCGAGCAGGAGCGCTAGGCCTGCAAAAATTCCGAGGAGGAATGTGGAGAATCGCCGGCGCGAAACCGAATCGGAGAAAAGAGTGTCAAGAGACATCACGTGCGTCACGGGTAGAGTCGGATCGAATTTGTGGATTTCTGAGGTCGCTTCCTGCGCCAGCGCCGCCGGATCGGACGCGGTGCGGATCACTGCGTACTGTGGCCAGCCGTTGGCGTAGTAAACGTCCAGCGTTGGCGGGGCTTCCAGTCCATATTGATGCACATTGCCGACGACACCGACGATTGTGAACCAGCAAGGGTGCGGATCGAAGGAACACAAATTGATGCGTTTGCCGATGGGATTGCCGCCCGGCCAGAACCTCCGCGCGAGCCCTTCATTCACCGCGATGTTCTGAGTGCCGTAATCATGCGCGCCCAGCGGCCGGCCCATGCGCAGTGGAATTCCCATAGCTGCAAAATAGCCGGGGCTTACACCGCGCGTTTCCGCAATGGGCCGCGCCCCATTGGGTGAAAGCAGCTGATCTTCCACGACAAAACGAGACGCGGAACGCATCGCAGAACCGAGAGGCAGCACGGTGATTCCGCCCACGGCTTTTGTTCCCGGCAGAGCTTGAATCCGTTCGGCAAGCTGATCGAATTGCAACGATTGTTTGCGCGCCAGTTCGATCTGCTGTTCGTCGGTCAGCTTGCTCTCTTCTTCCGGCGGAAGTTGCGGCAGGTCCACCTCCATCGCCAGAACGTGATCGTGCTGGAAGCCGGGATCGACTTGCAGCAAGCGATGGAAACTGCGAATGAGCAGGCCAGCGCCGACCAGCGGAATGAGTGCCAGGGCAATTTCCGAAACGACCAGAAGGCTGCGGATTTTTTGCCCGCCAGCTGCGCCCGCTGTTCTTGTCCCTTCCTTCAAAATTCCGTGCAAATCCTGTTTCAATGTTTGGATGGCGGGAATCAAGCCGCAGAAGATTCCTGCAAGAAAGCTCACGGCAAGCGTAAAGCCCAGCACCCAGGCATTGAGTCCCGTCTCTTTCACGCCAGCGAGATCGGAAGGAACAAACGTGCTAAGCACTCGAAGCCCCGAGTCCGCGAGAAAAATTCCCAGCGCGCCGCCCAGTACCGAAAGCAAGACGCTCTCGGTCAATAATTGCGCGAGCAATCGTGTACGGCTCGCGCCGAGCGTCACGCGAAGCGCAATCTCTTTTTGCCGCGCCGCGTTGCGCGCCAAAAGCAAATTGACTATATTCGCGCAAGCTACAAGAAGCACGAGGCCCACGGCTCCAAATAAAACCAGCAAAGCAGCGCGCATCTTGACCGCGGAAGGATCTTCCATCGGCGTGATCAAAATGCCCCAATTTTTGTGCGTGTCCGGAAACGCTTGCTCTTCCTGCCGATTCAGCGCGGTCAGTTCCGCTTGAGCTTGCGAAATACTTACGCCGGGTTTGAGGCGCGCGATGATGTTGAATTCATGATGCAGGTGGCTGGTCAGGTCGTCGCCGTACTGTCCGGTGGGCCTCCAGATGTCGGTCGAGGGCGCCAGGGCGAATTCCGTAGGGAGGACGCCAACGAGCGTGTAGCCTCTTCCATCCAGCGTCAGCGTCCGGCCGACTACGGAGGGATTCGATCCAAAGTGGCTCTGCCACAAACGATGGCTAATCAGAACGACCTGGGCGTTTCCTGGCTTATCTTCTTCGGGAGTAAACGTGCGTCCCGCAACAGCGCGAATTCCAAGCAGAGGAAAAAGTCCGGAAGTTGCAATCCTCGATTCCAGGCGCTCGGGTTCACCCTGTGCGGTCAAATTAAAACCTTGCGGGATATCAATGTACGCGGCTATGTCCGAAAAGCTTTTTGCCTGCCGCTGAAAATCGAGAAAATCGCCGGAGGAATTGGGAACCTGGGGAAACGCGGGAAGGTAAGTGTTCCAAACTTGAACCAACGCTCCGGGATCGCGGTAGGGCAGCGGACGCAGCAACACGCTTTGCACCACGCTGAAAATCGCAGTATTAGCGCCGATGCCCAACCCCAGCGTCAGCACCGCGACGGCGGTAAATCCGGGGCTCTTCCGAAGCGCCCGAAATGCATGCTGCAAATCTCTTAAAAGGGTCTCCAGAGTATCTCCCTGCCTGCTGCAATTATAGACGTGTCCACTGCCGCGGCGTTTCGCGCGTTTATCGCACCTTTGCGATGGCCTGGGACTCGAACGAAAGCATCGCTGGCAGGTGTTCGGCGAAATAGGTCCAGTCGTGGCCGCCGGGATACAAATGAAATTCGTGGGGAATCTTGCGTGAGGTGAGCAGTTTGTCCAAAACCTGCGCGCCAGACTCGAATCCGTAATCGTCTTCCGAGCCGCAATCAAAGTAAATTTTCAATCCCGCCAGATTCGCAGTGCGCGCGATGGTCACGGGATCATTTTGAATCCAGAACGCGCCATCAAAGGGCGAGCCGAAGGCGCTGCCGAGAACGCGCAGCATGCTCACCTGCTGTGAATTTGGTTCGGTGATATTGGGAAGCCTTTCAATCAGCGCCGCGCTGTGCGCGCCCACCGCCGCGAAGAGTTGCGGATGCCGGAACGCGAAGTGCAACGCGCCGTATCCGCCCATCGAAATTCCCGCAATGCCGCGCGACGCGCGCCCCGCTTGCGCACGGTATCGTTTCTCGACTCCCGGTAGGAATTCCTGCAAGAAAAAATCTTCATAGCGGCGCTTACCATCGTGGGAATTTATGTAGAAGCTCGCCCCGGCGGCCGGCGTCACGATCAAGAATTCCGCCAACTGCCTCTGCTCCCACAAATCTTCGATCAGATTCATTCCGCCGGAGTGGATGAGGAACTGGTCGTTGTCACCGAGACCATGGAGGAAATAGAGGATGGGGTAGCGGCGCGTTTTCTCCGCGTCATAGCTCGGTGGAAGCAGCACACAGTACGGCACGTCACGCGCCAGAATTTTACTGGGCAAAGAAACGCACTCAGCGCGGCCGGTCGCCAGCGCCGCAGGTGCCCAAAGAATAGAAGCCACGCAAGCCAACAGGAGCGCCGTCAATGCAGCGCGCCCAATTTTATTCATACCGCAGGGCCTCGACGGGATTGAGCCGTGCTGCGCGCGACGCCGGGTAAAGACCTGCAACCAGACTAACCAGAACGGCGATGGCAATCGCGAGAAGCACAAGCCACCACGGCACGAAAAAAACATCCGCTGAGGGCAGGTTCTGACGCTTCAAATACAGGTTCGTTCCGATGGTAACGGCGCGGCCTACCAGCCAGCCAAACCCTACGCCGAGAATGCCGCCCAGCAGGCCCATCACACCGGCCTCCACAAAAAAGAGCTGCTTCACGTCGCGGTCCGCCGCGCCCAAGGCTTTCAGGATTCCGATTTCGCGACGTCTCTCTAAAATCGCCATCACCAGCGTATTAATGATGCCCAGAGTAGCCACGGCCAGAGCCAGGCTACCGAAAATAAAAAGCAGCATGTCAAAAATCGTGAAAAACACGCGCAGGTTCTTCGTGGCATCCAGAAGCGAAAAAGTGCCGAAGCCCATATTTTTGATGGAGGTCTCGATTCCCTCAACCAGCGACGGACTTTTCGCGCGCACCGTCAGGCTTGCATAGACGGGCTTCCCGCTGGTGGCACGCACGGCATCGCGCAGGTCGTTAACCTGTGCCGCGCGAAGTGTGGAAGCAACTTCCAGTGGGATAAGAAGCCGCCCGCTCCCAAATCCGCCGAAGCCCGCTGCGGGCTCTGTCTCGATGATCCCCACGATGCGCAGTTTTTTTTCACGCGGCACGATCGAGAATCCGCCGGCGTTTGCATCGGACGAGGCAGTCCCCTTGGCTCCTCCGTCCGCCGCTGGCGGCAGCGCCTGCCTTTCGGCGTAACGCACGATCAGATCCTTGCCAATCAGGCTGCTAGTCTGCGCCGATAAATCCCGCGCAAACTCAATTTGTACAATCGCCTCGTCGACATTTGGCCCCGAGAAAAAATTGCCCTGCATTCCGTCGAAGGACCCGTTGCCTTGTGCGGACGCCGGAATCCCCGCAACAATGGTTGAGTAGGGATTTCCGTCGTAACGGACTTCCGTTGGAAAGCGAATCTGCGTGTACACCTCGACGACATTTGGCAGTTTTTCAAACTCTCTTTTTGCATCGTCGTCCAGGGGGCGCGCATTCTTTGCCGGCGAGCTCTCCGCCGGCGGTCGACGGCTCGACGGCAGGCTTCGGCGCTGGGTGACGACAACGGTATCGAACAACCCCGAATTCGAAAGGCGCTTGGTGGCCAGCGATTGCAATCCAATGCCGAGCGACAGCCATGCCACCAGCGATGCCACTCCCACCGCCACGCCCAAGGTCGTCAGAGAACTTCGCAATATGGCTTCGCGCAGATTTCGCAGTGCCAGTTCACCCAGGTCTCCGGCCTTCATGATTTCACCCCGTCGCTCACCAATTTTCCGTCGGCGAGCGCGACGATGCGGTCCGCGAAGCGCTCCGCCAGCGGCCGCTCGTGTGTCACCATGATGATCGTCATCCCCAGCTTCTGCTGAATTTCTTTCAACAGCAGCATGATGCTTTCCCCGGTCGCGCTATCCAGATTTCCTGTCGGCTCGTCCGCAAACAAAATCGTCGGCCGGTTCACCAGCGCGCGAGCCAGCGCCGCCCGCTGCTGCTCGCCGCCGGACATTTCACTGGGCCGGTGCCCTATCCGCTTCTCCAACCGCACGCGCTCCAGCGCTTCCTGCACGCGCGCGCCGCGCTCTGCTCGATCCACCTCCGCGAGCCGCAGCGGCAGCTCCACATTTTCTTCCAGCGTCATGCGCGGCAACAAATTGAATGACTGAAACACCATTCCCACCGTCCGGCTGCGATAACGCGCCAGCTCCAGCGAACTCAACTCCGAAAGATTCCGCCCATTCGCAAAAATCGCGCCGCCACTCGGGCGATCCAGCCCTGCCATCAAGTTCAGCAGCGTCGACTTGCCCGATCCCGAACTCCCCAGCAGTGCCACAAACTCTCCCGCGCGAATCTCCAGCGTCACGTCATCCACCGCCCGGATCACCGCCGCGCCCATCTCGTAGTGCCGCGAAACCTTGTCCGCGCGCACCGCAAATCCATTTCCCGTGGTCATCATCGTCCCTCGATGTTACTACGCAACATGCGACCCTTGAGTTACGAAGTCTTCGGCGCCGCCGCCCGGTTGCTTTTCGAATTGCCTTGACAAGAAAAAATCATCCTGCTATTTTCGTAGCAGTTATGCTAGAAAACTAGCACATGAGCACAAAACCAAAACCTAGCGCACTTTCCCGCCGCGAGCGCCAGATCATGGACATTCTCTACAAGCTCGAGCGCGCTTCCGTCGGTCAGGTCCTCGCCGAGATGGCCGGCAGACCCAGTTATTCCACCGTTCGCGCCCAGCTGCGCGTCCTGGAAGAGAAAGGCCACGTCCGCCACGAGGAGCATGGCCTGCGTTACGTTTATGTTCCCGCCATACCTCGCGAAGTGGCCCGCCGCTCGGCTCTTCGCCATCTCGTCGACACTTTTTTCGATGGCTCGACCGAAAAAGTTGTGGCCGCTCTTCTCGGCGGAGAGGTCTCCCGAGTCTCCCCGGAGGAATTTGAGCGTCTCGCCCGCCTCGTTGTGAAGGGCCGAAAGGAGAGCTGACCATGAGCCTGCTCGCAAGTCCTGAGGTTACGCTCGAGTTTCTTCTGGCTTGCTTTGTCAAAGCCACTGTATTCCTGGCGGGTGCGTGGACCATCTCCATCGCACTGCGCGGGCGTTCCTCTGCCCTCCGGCATCATGTTTGGGCGGTTGCGATTCTCTGCGCCGCCGCGCTTCCATTCTTCGCGCTGTTGCTTACCGCGTGGCATTTCACTGCATTCAGTCACGCCGCCGGTCTTTGGATACCCGTGCACTTCCACGCGTTGCACTCCGCCCCGCCGGCAATTCCCTCTACAACGATTTATGTCGATCCATCCTCCTCTGTCGTCGGCAAACTGGCGCCCTTCGCTTTGCTCGTCTGGCTTCTTGGCTTTGCGTTGATTTCTCTGCGGCTTTATGCCGGTCTGGCGCGCCTGGCTTGGGTATCGTCGCGCGCGCATCCCCTCATTGAAGACGATTGGATGAACAATGTCTTACAACTCTCCAGGTCGTTCGGCGTTGCGCGCTCCGCCCGCCTCCGGCAGAGCAGAAGCCCTGCCACAATGCCGCTCACTTGGGGAGTTTTTCGTCCTGTCATTGTGCTGCCCGCCGGCGCCGCCCGATGGTCTTCAGAACGGCGCTGCATCGTGCTTTCCCACGAACTCGCGCACATCACGCGGCACGACTGGCTCTTGCAAATCTGCGCCGAGTTTGCAGGCGCTTTCTACTGGTTCAATCCGCTTGTCTGGCTGGCGGCCGCGCGCCTCCGCCAGGAAAGCGAGCGAGCCTGCGACGATGCCGTCTTGCTCTCAGGCGTCGCGCCCTCCCACTACGCCAGCCAGTTACTCGATCTCGCAAGGACACTCGAACACTCGGGCCGCGCCTGGTCCACTGCTCTGGCCATCGCGCGTCCAACAAATCTTGAAAGGAGATTTGCCGCTATGCTGAATCCGTCGATCAATCGTCGTCATCTGTCTATGAGAACGAAAATCCTTGTCCCGCTTTTCGCAATGATTCTGTTGCTTCCCCTTGCCGCGTTGCGCCTTACCGCTCAGAATCTCGCTGGCAAAACTTCAGGCTCCATTCACGATCCCAGTGGAACTGGAGTTGCCAACGCGACCATTGTCATGACCAATCACGGAGCCAACACCGTGGACATGACGGTTTCTGACCGCGACGGCAATTTCAGTTTCAAGCCGCTGCCAGCTGGAAATTACGAGCTGCAGGTTTTGAAGCCGGGCTTCAAAGCCTATCGGATGACGGTTGTCACGCTCGAGGCGGGCCGGGACTTTTCTGGTTCGTTCAACCTGGAAGTCGGACAGATTACCGAGCATGTAGTAGTCGTCCCCGCAGGCTCGGCGACAGCTCCCGCCGCTGAGCCGGCCGAAAGCAAGCCATCGCGGATCAGGCTCGGCGGCAGCGTGCAGGCTGCGAAAATATTGTCGCGAGTCCAGCCGGTCTATCCCGAATCCGCCAAATCGGCCGGCGCGCAAGGCACTGTCGTCCTGCACGCAGTTGTCGGCAAGGACGGAAGGCTTCTCTCCCTGCACGTCCTCAACAGCCAGATCGATCCTGACCTCGCACGTTCCGCGGTCGAAGCCGTCAGCCAGTGGCGTTACACACCGACGCTGCTGAACGGAGAACCGATCGAAATCGATACGAGCATTGAAGTCGTTTTCTCATTGCAGCACTAGTTCTCTTTCGTTCTGCAATTCCGGACCGTTCCGGGCGTAGCGGGCCCTTTACTGATTTAAGGGCCCTCTATCGCCCCGCGTTGACGGCCTTGTCGCGCCGATGTTACGCTCGCGCTGCCCCTAAGACCTCATGCGCGCCGTTGATTTAATCCGCAAAAAACGCGATTCCGCCGAGCTCTCCCGCGAAGAGATAAATTTCCTCATCGCCGGCTACACGAACGGCGAAATCCCCGATTACCAGATGGCCGCATGGCTCATGGCCGCATGGATTCGCGGCATCAACCGCTCCGAGCTGGCCGCGCTCACCGAAGCCATGCTCTATTCCGGCCAGATCCTCAACCTCTCGCGCATCCCGGGTAAGAAAGTGGACAAGCACTCGACCGGCGGCGTGGGCGACAAGACTTCTCTCATCCTCGCTCCCATCGTGGCTGCGGGCGGCCTCACCGTGCCGATGATCAGCGGGCGCGGCCTCGGCCACACCGGAGGGACGCTTGACAAGCTCGAATCCATCCCGGGTTTCAACGTAAATCTCGACCTTGACGAGTTTTTCAACGTGCTTCGTAAGTGCGGCATGGGTTTGATTGGTCAAACCACGGAAATCGCGCCAGCCGACAAGAAAATCTATGCTCTTCGCGATGCCACTTCGACGGTCGAAAATATAGGCCTAATCTGTGCTTCCATCATGAGCAAAAAACTCGCCGAGGGTATTGACGCGCTTGTCCTCGACGTTAAAACGGGTTCGGGCGCCTTCATGAAGAGTGAAGAAGACTCGGTCCACCTCGCCGAAATCATGGTGGAGACCGGCGAGCGCATGGGCAAAAAAATGGTTGCCCTCATCACCGATATGAACCAGCCTCTCGGCCGCATGGCCGGTCATGCAAATGAAGTCATCGAGTGCGTTGACGTTTTGAACGGCCGAGGCCCGGCTGATCTTCGCGAGCTGAGCCTGGAACTTTCCGCTTGGATGTTTTACTTGGGTGAGCGCACCAAATCCCTCGCCGAAGCCCGCCGGCTAGCAGAAGAAATGATCGCCAGCGGCAAAGCCAAGGAAAAGTTCAAGCAGGGCATCCGCCTGCAAGGCGGCGACGACCGCGTCGTGGACAATCCTGCGCTCCTTCCGAAAGCGGCCTCGCGCGTTGATGTAACCAGCTCCGCCGCCGGCTTCATCACTGCAATCAACTGTGAAGCATTGGGAACAGCGCTAGCCACACTTGGGGGCGGCCGCGAAAAAAAGGAAGACACCATCGACCACGCCGTCGGCCTCGAATTCCACAAGCGCATCGGTGACCGGATAGAAAAAGACCAGCCTCTGGTCACAATTCATTACAATAGAGGCGCAAAGTTGGCCGAAGCAAAAGCGCAGATTGCCGGCAGCTACCACATCGGCGATACAGCGCCCAAAGAAAAGCTTCCGCTCATCCGCCGCATTCTTGGGGCCTAGCGCGGACGGCCACAATTTCGCAAGCAGCACGCCATCGCAAACAGAAAGAGGTCAGCGCGTGGGACGCTACACCGGCATACTCGGCCTGCTCACAATGCTCGGCCTCGCGTTTATTTTCTCCACCTCTCGCAAATCCATCAAGCTCAAAACCGTTCTCTGGGGCCTCGGCCTTCAGATCGCTCTCGGTATTTTCGTTCTGCGCGTCCCGGCCGGCCGGATTATTTTTCAGACGCTCGGCGTCGGCGCCAAACATCTCCTCGATTTCTCCTACGTGGGCTCGACCTTTGTGTTCGGCGAACTCGGCAAGTCCGACTCCAACCTGGGCCTGATCTTTGCATTCCAGGTTCTGCCCACGATTATCTTCATCGCCGCATTTTTCGCGGTTCTCTATTACCTCGGCATCATGCAGCTCATCATTCGCGCCGCCGCCTGGCTGATGACGAAAATCATGGGCGCCAGCGGAGCTGAATCGCTTAACGTCGCGGCCAGCATCTTCATGGGCCAGACCGAAGCGCCCCTCACCATCCGTCCATTTCTTCCGAAACTCACCAAATCCGAATTGATGACCGTCATGACAAGCGGCATGGCGCACATCTCCGGCGGTATGATGGCCGCCTACATTCACGTTGGCGGCGCCGATCCAACGAATCTTCTCACGGCGGTCATCATGACCGCTCCTGGAACTCTGCTGATGGCGAAAATGCTTGTGCCGGAAACGGAAGTGCCGCTAACGGCTGGCCGTGTCGAGATGCCCCCCGGCGAAAAAGAAGCCAATATTCTCGGTGCCATCGCACGCGGCACTGTGGACGGATTGCATCTCGCACTCAACGTCGGCGCCATGCTCATCGTTTTCCTCGCGCTGCTCGCGCTTCTTAACGCTATGATGGGCTGGGTCCACATCTACATTTCGTGGTTTCCCTACAATCTGCAAGAAGTCCTCGGCTGGATTTTTGCGCCCATCGCCTGGCTCATCGGAGTGCCCTGGCAGGACGCCCCGCATATCGGCGACCTCCTCGGGCTTCGCATGGTCACCAACGAATTCGTGGCCTTCCGCGATCTCGGCACGATGAAAGCCGCGCTCGATCCGCGCACCTTCACAATCGCCACATTCGCCCTCTGCGGCTTCGCGAACTTCAGCTCGATCGGCATCCAGATCGGCGGCATCGGCGCGCTGGCACCCGAACAGCGCGGCCAACTAGCCAAATTCGGCATCCGCGCCATGCTCGCAGGCACCATGGCAAATCTAATGTCCGCCTCCATCGTCGGCATCCTTTCGTGATCGCAATCCTTGCTTGTAGGGGCGCAGCATGCTGCGCCCCTACCCGGCAAAATCGAGCGATGCGAAGGTGGGACAGCTATTACTGGTTGTCTCCTACAGTTAGCTTATTTGGGCCACCTCGCGCTAAAATTCTTTTCCAATCCGCATGAGCCCAAGACGCAAGTCTTCTCCAAAACAAAAATCCTCCGGCGAATTCGAAAACGCCGAAGCCGCCGCACAATTTATTTTTTCGAAAACGGACTTCCGTCCGCAAATTGCCCTGGTTCTGGGTTCCGGCCTCGGCGCCTTCGCCGACGAATTCGAATCCGCAACAAAAATCCCCTACGCCGAAATTCCCAACTTCCCCCGCTCCACGGCCATCGGCCACGCCGGCCAACTCGTGATCGGCATGGTCGGCGACATCCCCGTCGCGGGGATGCAGGGCCGCGTTCACCTCTACGAAGGCTATTCCGCCAAAGAAGTTGCCTTCCCCATCCGCGTGTTTGCACGTATGGGCGTGAAAGCCGTCATCCTCACCAACGCTGCCGGCGGCATCAAACGCGAATTCGTGCAAGGCAAACTCGTGGTGATCAAAGACCACATCAATCTTCAAGGCGTAACTCCTCTCACCGGTCCCAACGACGATCGGTTCGGTGTGCGCTTTCCGGATATGACCGTCGCTTACGACAGAAGATTCCGCGAAATGACCGTCGGCGCGGGCAACCGCAACGGTGTTGGCCTTTACGAAGGCGTTTACGCCGCTTTGCCCGGCCCAAGCTACGAAACGCCCGCTGAGATTCGTTACTTGCGTTCAATCGGGGCGGACCTGGTGGGCATGTCCACGGTCCCCGAAGTCATCGCCGCGCGCCACAGTGGCATTCGCGTCCTCGGCATCTCCTGCGTAACCAACGCCGCCGCTGGCATTCTCGATCAACCGCTCGACCACAAAGAAGTCATGGAGACCGGCGAACGCGTCCGCGGCCTGTTCATCGCGCTTCTCAAAATTGTCATTCCCCGCATCGCCGCGGAGCTGGATTGATGCGACAGATTTACTGGAGGACTTAGCTTGACAGAACATGACGCACTCATCGAAGCCGCGCAACAATCCCGCGAGAACGCCCACGCGCCCTACTCTAACTTCCGCGTAGGAGCAGCACTTCGCGCTAACTCCGGCCGAATCTTTGGCGGTTGCAACGTGGAGAATTCCACGTACGGTCTCACCGTCTGCGCCGAACGTGTTGCCATCTTCAAAGCCATCAGCGAAGGCGAGCGTGGTTTCGACGGCATCGCTGTCGTCACCGACACCGAGACTCTGACGCCGCCGTGCGGCGCATGCCGCCAGATCATCTGGGAATTTTGCGGGGACGTCCCGGTGATTCTGTCCAATTTAAAAGGCAAGACCGAGACCATCCAGATGCGCGAACTGTTTCCAAAGCCGTTCGACTCGTCAAATCTCTAGACGCGGCCAACCGCCCGCGAGAAGCTGTTACTGAGGCAATCGAAAATGCTCCGAATCACAAAAATTCTTTGTTTCTGCTGCGTCGCCGCCCTAGTCGGCTCTTCCGCCGCGGCGCAAACGCCGCCTAAAGTCGCCGTCGGCAGCGACCTGGTAATCACACACGCCACGATTGTCACCATGGACCAGCAGCGCCGCATCATCGAAGACGGCGTCATCGCGGTAAGTGGCGACAAAATATCCTTCGTGGGAACTTCCGGTGAATTCGTCATGGGCGCGCCAAAAGGGCGCAATGTGGGGCAAACCATTGACGCGAAAGGCGCGCTTGTCCTGCCCGGATTCATCAACGGCCACACGCACGCCGCCATGACTCTCCTGCGCGGCCTTCACGATGACGTCACTCTCGACGACTGGCTCCGCAAATATATTTTTCCCGCCGAAGCGAAAAACGTGACCGAAGATTTCGTCCGTTGGGGCACGCGACTCGGCGCTGCCGAAATGATCCGCGGCGGCGTAACCACTTTCGCCGACATGTACTATTTCGAAGACGCCGTTGCCGAAGAAACTAAAGCCGCCGGAATGCGCGGCGTCCTCGGCGAAACGTTCATCGACTTTCCCGCCCCCGATAACAAAACGAACGCGGCCATGCTGGAATACGCCGAGAAATTCCTGAAGCGCTGGCAAAACGATCCCCTCATCCACGCCGCCGCCGCGCCGCATTCGATTTACACTTGCTCACCAAAAACACTTCAAGATTCCGCGGCTCTCGCCCGTAAATATCACGCGCCGATTCTCATTCACGTCGCTGAAATGAAAAAGGAATTGGACGACAGCCTGAAGCAAAACGGCCTCACGCCAGTCCAATATCTCGAAAAACTCGGCATTCTCGGGCCGGACGTGCTCTCCGCCCATTGCATTTACGTCGACGCCGACGACCGAAAAACTCTCGCCAATCGCCAGGTTGGCTGCGTCCACAATCCATCGAGCAACATGATGCTCTCCAGCGGCGTAGCTCCCGTCGTCGAAGAGCGCGCCGCAGGCATCGCAGTCGGCCTTGGCACTGACGGCCCCGCGGGCAGCAACAACGACCTCGACCTCATGGAAGAAATGGACCTCGCCGCGAAGCTGCAAAAAATCACGAAGATGGATCCGCGCGCGCTCGGCGCCCAAGCCGTAGTCGAAATGGCCACCATCGAAGGTGCCAAAGCTCTGCACATGGAAAAAGAGATCGGCTCGCTTGAGATGAGGAAAAAAGCCGATATTATTTTGATCAGCCTCGAGGAACCCAACGCCGTACCCATGTACGACGTCTATGCGCAACTCGCATACGCGCTAAAGAGCAGCGACATCGAAACGGTCATCATCGGGGGCAAAATCGTCATGCGCGACAAAAAGCTTCTCACCATCGACGAACAAGCCGTCCTCGCCAAAGCCCGCGAGTACGGCAAAAAAATCGATGCCTCGCTAAAATAAGCGCGCGACGCTGACGATGAAATCTTCCTACAACGCAATCGCTGGCCAGAGCGTCGAGCGCCTCGCCGCTTTGAGCGACAGCATCTTCGGCGTCGCCATGACTCTGCTTCTCCTGGAACTTCACGTCCCGGTCAAAGAGTTGATCCACAGCGAAGCCGACCTTCGTCACGCACTAACTGCTCTCGCTCCGCAACTTCTTGTCTACCTCATGAGCTTCCTCACGCTCGGCATTTTCTGGGTCGGCCAGCAAACCCAGCTCAATCACATCGAGCGTTCCGAGCGTCATTTCACCTGGATCAATCTCGCCTTTCTTTTTTGTGTCACCCTCATGCCGTTTTCAACGCGTCTCCTCGCGGAGTACATCGCCTATCGCACTGCGCTCATCGCCTACTGGGCCAACATCCTGATTCTCGGCGCAATGCTGTTGATTAGTTGGGGCCGCGCGAAGAAAACTGCCATCATCAAGGGCGACGTTCCGGAAGAAGTCCCGCGTGCAATTTGCCGCCGCATCTGGATCGCGCAATTGCTCTACGCGCTGGGGGCGCTGCTCTGCATTTTCAATACGTATTGGAGCATCGGCTTCATCGTTCTATTGCAGCTCAACTACGCGATTGCTCCGCAGCTTTGGAAAAACAAGGGCGAGTAATATTTCTCGGGACAGGAACCGACCCGTGGCTGAAGAAAAATACACAGAGTATCTGAAAACCGCCATCGAAGAAGCCCGCCGCGGCCTTGCCGAAGGCGGCATTCCAATTGGCGCCGCTCTCTACGACAGCAGCGGAAAACTTCTCGGCCGCGGACATAACCGCCGTGTGCAGGACGGCGATCCCTCCGCCCACGGCGAAACCGACGCATTTCGCAAAGCAGGCCGCCAGCGCGGTTACCGCGACAAAATTATGGTCACCACATTGGCTCCCTGCTGGTATTGCAGCGGCCTGATCCGCCAATTCGGAATCGGAACGGTGCTCGTCGGTGAGTCCGCGAATTTCCGCGGCGGCATCGATTGGCTTCAGGAAAACGGAATCAAAGTCATCGATCTTGCGTCTAAAGAGTGTGTCGAGATGCTGGCAAAATTCATCGGCGCAAATCCCGCCTTGTGGAACGAAGACATCGGCGAACAGTGATTTGCACTCCGCAGAACTTCTTCCGTCAGCCGGCGAACACGTGAAATTCGCATGACTCTTATATTCCGCCACAAAAAATGGATTCTGCTCGGCCTCAGTTGTATTTCAGCCGCCGCCCTATTGTTCACATTGCGTGCCAATGCTTCTGCCGACGAGGAAATCGCAAAGCTCGCAGCGCTCATGGAGTGGAAACAAGGAACCGTCGTCGCGGACATCGGCGCGGGAGACGGAAAATATTCATTTGCTGCTCTGGAGCATGTCGGCTCATCGGGGAAAGTGTTTGCAACGGAAATCGACAAAGAAAAGCTCGCGAAGCTTCGAGAAGAGATCAAGAAGCAAAACTTGCAGAACGTGACGGCCGTAGAAAGCGGCGAAGCAGAAACGAATCTGCCGGCAGCCTGCTGCGACGTGGTTTTTCTTCGCCGTGTATACCATCACATCACAAAACCGGCGGAATTTGATGCGAGCATGCTTCGCTCGCTGAAGCCGGGCGGCAAACTCGCCATCATCGACTTTCCGCCGCATCCCGAATACGGAAAAGTCAAGGGCGTACCCAAAGACCGCGAAGACCACGGCATCCAGCAGAAAATCCTGATCGACGAATTGACCAAAGCCGGCTTCCAACTCGAAAAAATTGTCGAGGATTGGCCGACGAGCGATTACTGTGTTTTATTTGTGAAGAAATGAACGCTCGCAGTGACAGCGCCGGCACGATAGAGCCGAATCTCTAGATTCACCTCTTTTCATGCCTCTTCGTTGTAGGTGTCGTACTTAACCGCGATGTCTCGCACTTCTTGAAGGGTCATATCTCGAAGAATTTTCCCGTCTTCCAGAATCGTCTCCAGGGCGTTGACGCCGAGCGTCGAACTATCCGGATTGGGCGAGTCGTTATCCACTTCCACCGTGAAAAATTCTTTTCCGCTGCGGATCAAGTTGAACCGCCCGCCCTTGCTGGCCTTTGTCGGGTCGGTCTTCGGATTTTTGTAAACGTTGTGCCACTTCCCGCCGCGGTCGATCGCCGAACACTTCAGCGCGAACCGCAGCGTGTCGCGATTCACCTGTTGTAGCAGCGCCCCGCCCATCCCGTAACTCCAAATGTCCTGCGACCACCCTTTGCGCGTCAGTTGCCCCGTGATGTTCTGAATGGTGTAGTAATTCACGCCATCACCTTGCAGGAAGCGGACGCACGGAACAGTGACCTTCCACCCCTTCTTATTCACTTCGTAGCCGAAAACTTCCGCCACAATTTTGAAAAGCTCTTCGAGCACCGTCACTGCGTCGCCAGAGTCCGGGCGGATAATCAGTGTTCCCTTGCGTTGAAGAATTTTGTCCCGCAGCGCCCCGCCCCACAAATTGCGAACGGCGTTGTAAATGTCATAGGAGTCGCTGACGCAAGCCACGACGCCTTCCGGGCAATTCTCCAGCATGTTTGCGTAAGCCTGCCCCTCGTTGGCTTCCCCCCATGCTGTGATTGTCGAGTGCTCCGATGCGGGAATGGCATAACCTGCGCAGTTCAACGGATCTGTCGTCGTAAGATCGGCCGAATAAAACTGATTGAGCAGCTGAATAGCTGCAATCGTATCCGTACCCACAAAATTAATCAGATGAGCCGCCCCGCCAATGGCAGCCGATTCTTTCGAGGAAACGCCGCGAAATCCAAAATCAATCAGCTTGAACGGCAGAAGCGACGGATCGCCGGTCCGCACCAGAGCTTTCCCGATGACTTGCTTGATAGCCCGCGAAAGCGTCGCAACGGTAATTGGATACCACACTTGCAGGAGAACGGTCTCCGCCCAGTTGGTCAGCCAATAAAACTCCGGGTCGGTATTCTCGATCGTTATCAACGCGTTGTGACTTTTAACGACCGTGCCTTCCTTGACCGCGCGTATGCGCAAAGGAAGCCGCCCGCCATGCTTCGCATAGAGCGATTTAAATCCTTCATAGTTGAAAGTCTTGGGGTGCCCGCCATAATGCGCGTGCGCAAACCGTCGGGCTTCCTCAATATCCTCGGCCGTAAAAACCTGCCCCGCGAAATTCGATTTAACAATGTACTGGAGCATCGCCAGCATCGTCTCATCGAACATCCCGCCCCGCGACTCGACGTACGAATAGATGTGCCGCGTATCCGGCGGGTACTGCCACCAATGCGTCAGCTTGTACGAGTCAGTGTTGAGAATCGGATTCAACCGCAGCGACTGCATAACGCTCCTTCGGGCCGGTCATATTCGTTTGCGCGGGGAATTGTCGGACGCCCACCGCAAATAGAATAGCAGAACAAAAACACCAATCTGCTATACCTGTATAGCGAGGGAGTCATGCTGGCCATCCGCCTTCCGCAGTCCATCGAAAGACGCCTTGAAAAGCTCGCCCGGCGCACCAAGACCTTCTACGTTCGCGAAGCCATCTTGCAGCATCTTGAAGATCTTGAGGACATCTACCTGGCGGAAGACCGACTCGAACGTATCCGCAGCGGAGAAGAATTCGCGATTCCTCTGGAAGACGTATTGAAGCGTCATGGTCTGCAGAATTGAATTCTCAGCCGACGCGGATCGCGAATTAAGCAAACTCGACAAGCAAAACAGCACGCGCATTCTGAAATTTCTTCACGAACGGGTAGCCAAGCTCGACAATCCGCCCAGCACCGGCAAAGCCCTCCAGGGCGCGCGCTTCGAAGAATTCTGGAGATAACGAGTGGGCGATTTCAGGCTCATTTGCAAGATCGAAGATGCCCGCCTGGTTGTTCTGGTCCTGCACATTGGAGGTCGAAAACAAATTTACCGCTAGGCAGGGGCGCCGAGACGTCGAACGAATACTCCAAGGCCGCCTGTAAGCGCCCGTCGCTTCCAGGCTTATTTTCGGCCTTCGCGCCTCTCGCCTGCTCACTTCAGGTGGATGCGGTCAAAGTTGTCCCATTCGGACATGTCCGAGAGGATCACCTGGTCGCCTTCTTTGAGTCCATCCAGGACTTCGATTGTGCTCACCGACGAGCGGCCCATCTTTACGTTGACGCGCACAGCTTCAGTTCCATCACTCACAATCTTGAACACAGAGACCGCGGAATTTGCGGCGGCGTGCACCGGGCGCCCAACGCGAAGAATGTTATCGAGCTTTTCGATGTCGATCGTGGCTTCGACATCGAGGCCGGCCGCGACGCCCTGCGGGAGCGCTGCGTCGAGCGCAACCTCCACGGTGCCTGATCCATTCGAGATTTCACGGTTCAACCCGCTGATATGACCCTTCACCGGCAGTCCCTTCCGGGCGTCCGCCGGGTCTTTTCGAGTGTCCACGGTGACACTCTGATTGAGCTGCACTTCCTTCAGCATGGCTTCGGGCAATGTGACTCTTACAAGGAGTTTGCCGGAATCCTTCGAGCGGACAAGCTTTCCCAGTCCGCGAACCTGCCGAATCATGGGGCCTCTCTTCACGGTGTCCGTCCAGATGGTGTCCCGGCCCACGGTGGGTATGTCGCCGGAAGCGCTCCCGCTGACTCCTCCAGAGACACCGCCGCCCACTCCTCCGCTAACTCCTCCCGAAATTCCTTGTCCAGCTCCTGTCGAAACGCCGCCAGAAACGCCTTGGCCAACGCCGTTCTTTGGAGCAGATTGCACAGCGAGAGTCGCACCTTTGAGCGGGAAAGTCCTCGCGGCGAGTGTTATGGCCAGCGCAAGACAGCAGACCATCGCGATCAATGACGCAATCAATCTTGTTCGAGACATTCGAACCTCCTCAAGCATTAACGAAACTCGTTCGACGAGCTGACGCTCGGCGAGAAAAGGCGGTGCAGGAATGGCGGCGACGGAAGCGCGCGCATTCGCAAATTCCATCAGAGCTTCCAGATAAGGTTTGCGCGCTTGGGTGATGCTGACGACTTCGAGGTCCACTACCTGCTCGCGGGCCAGACGCACGCGTGCGATAAGCCAAGCAATGGCAGGATGAAACCAGAATACGGCGCGGATGATCTCTTCGCTCAGATGGTGCGCCCAGTCCCGGCGGCGAACGTGCAGTAGTTCGTGACAGGTGATCGCCGACTGAAATTTTGCGTCCATAGAGGGAAATCGTTCGGGGAGCAGAATTACCGGGGCCGCGAAACCGAATGTTACGGGCGAATCGACGCTGGTGGATAGGCGGAAGTCCGCGCGAGCGCTGACAACCGCGGCCATTTCTTCGAGAAGGGCGGCGAACTCTGGAAAGTCAGAAATAGGCGAAGACGCTCGCCGAAGCTGGCGAAGTTTCAGAAGGCCGAGCGCGAAGATCAAAAATCGCACCGCGATTCCGGCGAAAATCACGAAGCCGATCATCTGAGCGACGATGGGAAGGCTGGGAAAGTGCCAGTGACTGACAGTGGAGCCGGTTGACGGGAGGACGTTGGTGTCCTCCAAATCTGTTGAAATTGTAATCGCGCTAATAGTTTGTATGCGATGCCAAGGCTGGACAAACGGGAGCAGCAGGCTGATGGCAAGAACCGCTCGCCAATACCCGAGAAGCACGCGAGGCTGGCGAATTCGGAGAAGCCACGGAAGAAATCCGGCAGCAAGCACAAGCAGAAGAACCTGCGCGCTCCAAAACATGAGATTGGAAAACCACAATGGCGCGTTCATCGGCGACTCCGGCAGTTCAACTCAATCCGAAAAACTTCATTCTGCTTCCTCGATCATGCGGGCAATTTTCTGCAAATCCTTTTCGCGAATGCGGCGCGCTTTAACGAGATGGACTAGGAGCGGTTCCGCGGAGCCGTTGAAAACGCGATCGATGAATTCGCGGATCATGCCGCCGATAACCTGGTTCTTCGGATGCGCAGGGCGGTAGACGAACGCGCGATCCTGGCGGCGCTTTTTCAAATAACCCTTGGTTTCCAGAATTTTCATCATGGTCATCACCGTGGTATAGGCGATTTTGCGGTGTGCGAGCAGGGCTTCGTAGATATCGCGGACCGTGGCGCTCTCGCGCTGCCAGACGAGCTTCATGATTTCCAGTTCCTGCGGGGTGAGCGTGGTGTGCTTGGGCCTCATGAGTTCGTTTTATAGTACTAAATAATTCGTATGTCAAGCGAAAAAATAGACTGACATTTCTGCTCCGGCAATCCCCATCACTCGTGGAGATAGGCCAGATTGTCGAAACGCAGCAACTGGCCGCTCTTGAATTCGAGGGCGACTGCGGAGCTGGGATCAAGCCAGTTGGTTCTTAGACGGCGAAGTTCTTTTGGCTTTAGGGTAAAGGAGACTTGGCGATCTTCGGGGGAGTGGAAGATAATCGTGGCCTCGGAATCACCGCCGTTGTAAACATCCACCCCGACAAAAATGCGCGGCGAATAAAAACGGAATTCGGCGGATTGGGCTTTCGGATCGGTCAGGGCCAGCGTAAACGTTCCGAACTTTCCGTAAGGCGCGCCAATCTGCCATTCGCCTTTGCCCCAGTCAATCACGCCCGAAGGATATTGCCCTACTAAGGGCGTTCCCACCGCAAGATGCGGATCATCGAACGTGATGTAAGATGGATGCGCGTTGCCGCCTTCTCCCTGAATATCAATGTCGCGCGAATCAGTGTGACGGATGCGAAGCACTTTCGTGTTGTCGTCAAACGTGTAGCCGGATTGGTCGAGGTCCTGCCGCCGCGCCAGCGTTTTTCCTCCGGCCGCAACCGAAGTCGGCGTGAAATCCAGCCGTAGCACGTCGTCCGAATCCGGGTCGAACGTCGAATACGTAACCGAACCAGCTCCATACGAAATTTTCGTAACGGGCGAAAGCGAACCAAGCAGATGCGACTCTTCAGTGGGCGCCCATTCCGGCACCGCCCAGAACGCATCCATCATGCGTCGCGGCCCGTCGGAAAATTCATCCGTGAACCACCACTGTTCGGTGTACGGAGCGTGCGCACCGCCGGGCAGGCCTTGAAAATAGCTGACCCAGTTGTAGGAACGGTACGCCGCTTCTTTGTAAGCAACATCGCCGGTTGACGCGTAGTAGAGGGCCTCGACGGCCGCCAGCCGCGCGGTATGACTGTCGCAACACTGATTCGGCAAATTGCAGCAGAATTGTTTGCCGTCGCCCTGTTCTGTCGTGATGGTCGCGCCGTGGACGCTGTACTTGGGCCACTTCGGTGTGGTCTTCACCCACTCGATGAGCCGCTTCGAGTGCTCGCGCCACTGCGGGTCCTTGTCATGATGCAGCAGGACGTAGCGCGCAAATTCCAGCGGAATCACTTGGTTCATATTTCCCATGCCGGGCCCGACGTCCTCGAAATAGCCAACCCAGACATTGTTGGTCAGCGGGTATTTTTGCAGCCATTGCCACGCGCCTTCGCGAACCGTCCTGTAGGCAGCGACGTCGCCCTGTCCAATGCGAATCAGTTCATCAAACAGCATGATGGGCTCGACGACGTTGGCCGAATAGGGCGACATTCCTTTGCCGCCTTCGACTTTCCCGGTGCGCGCGGCGCAGCGAAACGGCCACGGAGAATTTTGTGCATCGCCGGTTTTGAAATTTTTCACCAGCGCTTCCGCGCAGCGGATCGCCTCGCGCAAATATTTCGTGTTGCCGGTCATTTCATACAAACGCAGATACGCGTAGCCATCTTCGCCAACCACGTGCGGCTCAACGAAATCCTCGCCATGATTACTCCATCCGGTATATCGCCGCGCGCCGGGATTCGCCGAGGGATAGGGCACCTGCGCCCACGCGTAGTCCTCGGGCGTGAGCCCGTTCTCCAACTCATAATCCACAAAGTCTTCCAAGAATTGCAGCGTGTGCGGATCGCCCGTGTACGGATACAGCCGCTCAATAAATCCCTGCATCATCGCCCGCAAATATCCGGTCGAGTTTACCCAATGCCACTCCGGCATCATTTCGTAAGTCGTGCGGTCAAAATCAAAACAACAAAAAAAGTAAGGCAACCTCTGCCGATTGTATTGATCCCAGACAATCGTCCATTGCGAAAGGAAATATCCCGAGTATGAATATCCAGTGTCCTGCGGCATGGGCCAAGGCAGCAGTTTTCCTTGAGCATCAAGCTCCACGGCGCGCCCGGCGATAGCGGGCTCGTCTACTGTGGACATCACCTTGAACGGCTGTTGCCCCTGACCCAGCAACAGGCTCGCTCCCAGCAAGAATACGGTTACTAGTCTTACGAAGGTTTTGATGCGTGTCATGCCTGATCACCCATAGGAGCAACGACTCGGCTAACGATGGCACCAAAAATCGCGCAAGGAGTCAAATGCCAAGACGCGGGAAGGGAAGCGACACGCGTACACAAAGCACAGCGAGGAGTTTAGCCACTGGAATAAGCGCTGAATCGCAGAACTGCTCTTAGACAATGAAGCTTAAGACGATCGAAGCAACCCGCTAAGAATTCCAGGCAACTTTGGAAAGCTGCTTCTTGCGGTCTTGCCATTCCGACCCGCTGAGGATGCGCGGCGTGACTTCGATCAGCCGGGGAATGAGCCTGAAAATGCTGGCGGAGGTCCAAGGGCGGCCGTCGCGAGTGCGATAGTCGCGGACATTCAGGGCGCCGGCCATGCTGCCAAAGGAGACATCTTGCACGATGAGCTCTGCGAGGAACTTGAGAGTTTGCATTTCGAGCGGATCGTCTTCGAGATGGTGGCCATCCGCGGCGATGCGCAGGCCGAACGGGATTTCCTCGGAACCCATTGTTTCTTCAGGAGGTTCCGGCGTGGCGGAGGTCTCGATTTCGCGCTCCCATTCGAGGGCCACCAGAGTCCAGCCCGCATCGTGCATCTTCGACAGATACATGGATGTCGGCAGGATAGTGACCTTCTCGCGAATGCGTTCGTGCTTTTTCATGGCTGCCTCCTTGCGATTCCACCGCGGCACGTGCATGTAATGCCGCAAGACTCATGAGACGCGAAACAAACAATCCCCGCAATCGAAGAACCGATTCCGTGCCGTCTGCAACTAATAGAACAACATGGGCTTGGAGTCAAATGGGAATCGCCAGAACGAGCCCGGATGTTCGGTCTTGGGATAGCGATGTCGCGATGCCGGACACATTACGACCATGGCTCCAGGCTAGGAAGGCCTTCGGCTCCAAGACTTCCGGCTTTCGATAACCCGGGCTAAAAAGGTTTCGGGGCGGGGTGAAACTACTTGACTGCCTTGGGGGTTGGAAGAGTATGATTCCACAGTTGTTTAACCCCGCCAAACGTCCAAGCCCAGTGACCAGCCCGGAAAGCACGCGGTGTCCTATGGATAGCGATTCGCGGCGACTGGAAGATCGCGCTCCGGTCCATGTTACAGTGGACCTGTCGGGCTTGGACATACACACCGCAGCGCAACAAGGAGTGACAGAAAACGTGAGCGCCCGTGGCGCGCGCGTGGTGACCAGCAAGCCCTGGCAGCCCAACGATCACCTGACCGTCCGATCGCTCCTGGGGAACCTAAGATCAAGAGCCCGCGTGGTTTACTGTCAGCCTTTGGGTACGGATTCCTTCGCGATTGGGCTTGAGTTGTTCGTTAGCGTCGGCGAGTGGACGATGCCGCAAGCCAGCCGCAAAATCGCTTAATACGCGCTAAGCGCAACGTAAAAAGGCCGTCAAAATCGCACTTCTGAGCCGATAATCGACCGGCCGTCCTCTAAATTATTGAAAACACGTGTTGGCCCAGGATAATCCGGCAAATCCTATATTGTATTTGTATTTAACCGAACGGTTAAATACAAGAGCATAGCCGCGGGGCCTGGCTTCTTACCCGGCTATCGGCTTTCTACTGGGCTGTCAGTGACGCGTCGCCCGGAGCAGCGCCACCAGGAAGAACCAGTTGGTTGCAGGCGGCACGAAAATTCTCGTACCAGGTGCGCGTAAAGCTGGCGAGTAGTTCCTCCACAGTGCGGCCGCCGATCGAGATGCCCGCATGGATGACTTCTCCCCAGGTATGAACGCGGGTGCCTACACCCGGGTATTCTTCAAAGGTGACCCACTGGGCCATGGCCACTCCGATGGCATGGTCAATCCACCCGACTTTCTTTCCCGGCACGCATGTGGTAATTACGTGGTCGATTACTGCGTTAATGGGCCGAAGGATCTCAATTTGCATGCGGCTCCCGGGCTCCCAAGGGTGGCCATCGCGCCAGCGAATATCGCCATAGACGTTGGCGAACGTGTTCCAGCGGTGGGGATCGGAAAAAACGAGCCAAGCGAGCGTGGGGCTCGCCTTGGTGATGACGGAATACTCAAATCTTGCCATGACTTTGTACCTGACTACTCCTTATTGAGTTGAAATTGGCGTATCTGCCGGCCGCAAAGTGGGGCGACGAATACTTATACGTTGTATCTTTAACGCTGTCAAGTATATAATTATGAGCATACGGGAGCAGCAACAAACAAGGAAACCATGCCGCGAAAAGCCGACAAAAACCTGGAAGGGCGGATCGTTGATGCCGCGTACCAGCTGTGGACGCAAGGGGGAGAGCACGCTTTAACCATGCGAGCAGTAGCACGAGCGGCCAAAACGACCACGCCTACCTTGTATGAGAGATTCAAGGATAAGCACGATCTGGTAGTTTTTCTGCGCGAGCGGGCGCGAACCAGGATGTTTCAGGCGGTGCAGCCTGCCAAATCCGCAGCTGAAGCTTGCGAGCTTGGGTTGAAGTTCACGCTAGTTCATGGGAACGAGTATTTGCTCCTTGCTTCGGATTGGGCGCAGCGTTTGGGCAGGCGGGAACCATTGCCGTCCTACGAGTTCCTGAAAGCCCGGCTGGCAGAAGATTTGGGAGGAGCGCCAGACAATTACGCGCGGCTGGCATTGTCTCTTGTGGCGCTGATTCACGGAACCGCCATTATGATTTTGAGCGAGGGAGTAGATGTGCGGGTCTCGCGGGAACTTGAGGGAGCGTGTCTGGAGGCTTGCCGGGGGCTAATTGAGGCTCCCGGGAATGGATACGACGGGAGAGTGAAGGACAAGGGATTGGGACTCTAGTCTAGGTGCGGTACGGAACCGCGTACAGTCCTCGGAAGAAACGGCGCCGGGGATGGTCGCGTTACACCCTGCGCCGCAAGCGAAGAGGGCACGATGTGTCGTGCACCTACACTTGCAAGTCGGGGCGCACGGGAGGTGGCGGCTAGACAATCGGGCCGGGATTCTTGAGGTAGCGGTCGACGACCGCGCCGGCGGTGCGAAGAGTTTGGGCGAGGATGGTGGGCGTGGGATTTGCGGCGGCGTTTTGAGGGAAGGATGAAGCGCCGAGAATGAAGAGATTGGGAGTTTGCCAGTGCTGCAGGAAGGGATTTACAACGGAACTCTCGGGCGAAGCGCCCATGATGGCGCCGCCTTGAATGTGACTGGATTGGTAGCGCACGGTGTCGTAGTGCTTAAGACCGTTAAACGAGGAGATTTCCTTTGCGCCCATGGCATGGGCAATCTCAACCCCTTTTTTAGTAGCGAACTCGGCCATGTTTCGCTCGTTGTCTCGCCAGTCCAGCGTGAGGCGGAGGAGCGGGTCGCCTAGGTGGTCTTTATAGGTTGAGTCGAGATCCATGTAATTGCCTTTGTAGGCCAAGTGCTCGCCGAGAAAACTGATGCGGCCAGTGCGATCGAAATAGTGGAGCATGGCCTTTTTCCATTCGGAACCCCACTTTGCCTTTACAGACTTTGGAAGAACATCCGCTTCGCCGACGGGCAAGGAGCGGGCGCTTCTGGCCAGGAATGGGCCACCGCGCAAGAAGGGAAGCTGGCTGTGGTCGATGAAGTCGCCGTCCAAGTCGTTGAAGGCGATCCCAGAGGCGCCGGAACCCATGAAGCGGTTGAGGGGTTGATCAAAGAAAGCTGTGGCGGCGGAAAAGGAAACCTGGTGACTGAGGTTGCGGCCAACCGTGCCACGGCCCGTCACGGGATCATAGGGCTCACCGATTTCGGACAGGAGAAGCAGGCGCGTGTTATTGAGCGTCCAGGAAGCAAGAAAGACCAAGTCGGCTGGCTGAAAGATCTCCTGACCCGTGGAATCGACGTAGGAGACGCCTCGCGCTTTGCCGTTTTTCTGGCCGGCTTCCCGAACGATGCGGCGGACCGTAGCGCCGGTGCGGATCGAAACGTTTTTACGTTTGGCGATGACGGGAAGAAGAGTATTTGACGGCTGAGTCTTGGCTCCGATCATGCAGCCGAAATTCTCGCAGAAGCCGCAATAGGTACAGCCGGGACGCGTGATGCCATCGGGGTTGGTGTAGAGCTGGCTGGTGGTTGCAGCGGGGACGGGATACGGATGATAGCCGAGGGAAATTGCGGCTTTGCGGAAAAGCTCGGATAAATATGGAATTTTGGTTGGCGGAGTTGGGTATTCCGTGCTGCGCCAGCCTTCGAAAATGTTGCCGCCATCGATTTTTGTGCCGTGAATATTTCCTGCTTTGCCGGAGATGCCGAGTAAGAGTTCCGCGCGCGCGTAGTAGGGCTCCAGTTCGTCGTAAGTGATGCCCCAATCCTGGACTGCATGATCCTCGGGCAGCCGGGCCTTGCCATATTTTTCGACCGTTCGCGAATATAGTTCGAAAACATCGGGAAGGAATCGAGGGAACACTGCGCTCCAGTGTTCGCCGGCGCCGCCGACTCCAGTGCCGGGTAGAAAAGAGCCGTGCTGGCGCAGGGGAAGAGCGCGGCCGCCTTGCGAGTGACGAAACGTCACGGTTTCGAGCGAGAGATCCTGCATCATACGAAAGCGAATGGAATATTCGAGCTCGTCCATGTCGGTTGCATACTCGTCCTGTTTGTGGGGGGCGCCGCGTTCGAGAACCACGACGGAGAGGGCAGTGCGCGAGCCGAGTTCCTTGGCCATGAGCAAGCCGGTCCATCCGCCACCGACGATCACGACGTCCGTGTGAGGGAGAGTTTTCATGGCTCGTCTTCGCTGGCGCGAATTTTGCTGCCGGTGGCTTCGTGGAGGCTTATGGGCTTGGGGCGGAAGGCTTCTCCATAGAATTTTTCGATTTCGTCGAGGTTGCTCATGCGAGGGCCGGGGAAACCGATGAGCTGCCAGCCGATCATGCCGGCATTTCCGCCGTGGATCGGATCGCAGAACATGCCTTCGATGGTGTTGCGCTTGAGAAGAGCGAAAAAATAGGAGTCTTCGATCTGGTGAAGGGCGGCGTCCTGGTCGGCGGGCGGGAGGAGATGGAAATTTTTCAGATTTTTCAGGCCTTCCCGATAGACCTCGCGCGGCGTGGCTTTACCTTGATAGCCAAATTCGGGAGGAGCGTCTTCGAACGGCGGCTGCGTGTAACGAAAACGGTCCCGGCCGTAGGGGCCGGCGAGCTGGCGGTCGATGTAGACGGCGACGCCGGCCTCGCGGGCTCCTGGGCCGGAGTCGTCGCTAGGAAAAATGCGCGCGACGGCGGCTGAGACGATGAGCGCTTCGGCCTCCGTGAAAAAACGGAGCGGGATGCGAACGGGTTTGTCTTGTGCTGCGAGACGAGATGCTTTGCGGTCGAGCGAATAAATGAGGATACCGCCGAGTCCCGCAGCGGAAAGCGTTAGGAAGTGGCGGCGGCGCATCGCGCGGAGTATACCGCGGCTTCACCTCAGCGGCGCAACGCTAAGAGTTTTTCTTCCAATTTTGGAGGGGGATGCGGGGCATCTCGAAGAGGTCGGAGGTGCGGGCGTACCAGCCGGACAGCCAGATCCGTCTCTCTTGGCCTGGTCGCATGTCTATCTCGGGCGCATTCACGATCTCGAGGACGACCGCGATCTGGCCGTGCGTGAGTACCGAGCGGCTCTTGCGGTCGATGGAGCGCCCGAGGCCGCGCGTGTCGCCGCGCAAAGCGGTGTTCAGGTAGCTTACAGGCCGGTGGGACAGCCAAGTGAAAATCAAAAGACAGAACGCTAATTACTCGGTCCTGTAAAAGACCAAGGAGGGGATGCCCCATGAAACTCGCAATAAAGGACCTTAGAATTCGAATCGTTTCGGTTTTTGCGATTGGTCTTCTTGCCGCGATGGCTACGCAAGCCCAGATGG